>ENA-ORFA01000068-ORFA01000068.1-marine-metagenome-genome-assembly--contig:-NODE-68-length-46943-cov-6.126723_pt1 | contig 46943 bp, 45 predicted proteins | sample MGYA00248621_ERZ508587 | MGnify/ENA primary metagenome ERZ508587 (study PRJEB26250, sample SAMN06266239) | marine metagenome | isolation source: Columbia River Estuary | place: USA:Columbia River Estuary... | reverse complement strand
GTGAGCGTTCTCTTGGCATAACAAAGAGTCTGGTATTGCCCGTAAACAGATTTTCATTTGCAAAGAGTGCCTGTCGGCGCCACACATAAATTGAAGCGTTCATATCAAAGCACTGAGGTGAGTCTTGACGACGTGCGACGACAGTCGCAGGCGGCTTTGAAAGACTGACAATGCCATTTGCATCTGCTTCGACCAGATTGAAATATGGCGATCGGTGAGCGGGCGTACCAGTGATCACATTGTCGGCCTGAGTTGATTTAAGAAGTTCCAGTGCGCCAATAATGTCACTTGGTTCTCTTAGTGGAGCAGTCGCATCTAGATCAACGATCACTTCAAATTGCCCGAATTTCTTTTCAGCATTTTCCACACAGTGTTTGATCGCCGGAAGCTTTGGAGCAGTATCTGTAGCCAACTCTGCAGGTCTATCAACACAAAACGTTGCGCCGTTGGCAAGCGCTACTTCACGGATATCTTTGCTGTCGCTACTTACGACTATCTGATCGAATAATTTTGAGGCAATTGCTTGTTCAATTGAATAAACAATAAGTGGCTTGTTGTTTATCAACCTTAGATTTTTATTTGCAACACCTTTAGAGCCGGCTCGTGCGCAAATAGTGCATAAAGCTTTCATTTAGTAATCCACTTTGACTTTTTGGCTGACTTCTCAACAGCTTCAATTGTCGCGACTACTTTCAAGGCGTCGGCCAAAGAACAGATAGACAGATCTTGATTGTGGATCACTGCATTGTGTTGAGAAACATATGTGCTATCTGGCTGCACGTCGAAACTCATTTGACTGTTATTAAACGTTGCCGAATTGCTGACAAGATCAATTTGGATTGTTCCGTTGTTGCCATTAACAGTAATCATTCGCTGTCTGAGTCGATCTGAGTAGTTCATTTGCACTGAAACTGCAGAGCATTGATCAGTTTGCATCAAAATTGAAAACGTGTCATCGGTTTCAATTTCAAGGTCACTAAATTTGCCACCAATTGCTGCCAATTTATTCCAGTCTCCAAAAATATATTGAACCAGATCTAATTCATGGCTTAAGTCGCGCAAAACACCGCCGCCTGAGTCGGTTTTTGCTGAACTTGAATTTCGATAGTCGCTGTCTGGTCTCCAAGTTGGCAAATATTGCCCAACATAAAGGTTGGCTGAAGATATTGCCCCGAGTTGAGGGAGAGTCTTTTGCAGCCAGATTATCGCTGGATGAAATCTCAAGTTGTAGCCAACAGCCAAGAGCTTAAAGCGATTCGGTTTGAGTTTTTCTGACCGATCAAAGATTGGTTTTTCAACTAGCACAGAACCCACAAAGTTTTTTTCAATCAAAACACTGAGATCTGCAAAGTGTTGCGATGTTTGGCTTGCCAGGACTACGTATTCAAAATTTTCTTGAGTGAGCGCATCTGAGAGTGATTTATATTTTGCTGACTTTGCACTTTTGGAAATGACAACAACTTCATGTCCGAGTTCTTGAAGTAATCGTTGGTGTCTTTGTCCGATTGATCCCGCGCCAACTACAGCAACTTTCACTGAAGTTCCTGTGGCCATTCTCGCTGAGCACGCTCGAGTTCGTCTAGGCGACCAATATCAACCCAGTATTCATGAAGCGGAAATGCGGCAGTGCGGTGTCCGTTTGCAGAGAGTTTCGCAAAATGAGTTGGCATATCGTAAAAGGTGTCATTTGGGATATTTTCTAGACCCTTTTGACTGATTACGTAAATGCCTGCATTAACCAAGTGGCGTTGAATTGGTTTTTCTTCAACGCCAATAATTTGGGTTCCATCCACTTCAACTACGCCGTATGGAACTTGATAGTGGTCCTCGCGCACAACCATTGTCGCCACCGCACTTTCGCGCTCATGAAAGTCAAGAAGTGCTTCAACAGAGATTCGAGTCAAAAGATCGCCGTTCATCACGATGATTGGCGCATGGATGTTTTGCGGAAGAAGTGAAAGACCTCCGGCGGTCCCGAGCCGCGATTTTTCATGAAGGTAGTTGATTGTCGCACCCAACTGTGAGCCGTCACCGAAATAATTTGTTATCACTTCTGCTTTGTAATTCAGCGAGACAAAAAAATTAACAAAGCCTTGATCCACAAAAGATTGAATTATCGTTTCTAATATTGGTTTTCCGCCCACCTTGAGCATCGGCTTTGGCGTGTCTTGGGTGAGCGGGTGAAGTCGCGTGCCAAGTCCGCCCGCCATAATCACCACGGCGTTTGGTTTCTGGTGTGCGCCAATCATGTCGTCAACCGTGAGTACATCGACTACTCGGCCAAGATCGTCTAGCAATGGCATCTGGTGAATCTTCTTCTCACGCATTAATTTCAAAATTGCAGCACGGGGAGTTTTTGCGGCGCTGGTTATTGGCTCTCGGCGCATCGCTTCTTCGGCTGTTATATCTAAATCTTTTCCAGCAAGAATTGCTTTACGAATGTCACCATCAGTGACTGTTCCCAAAAGTTTGTTGTTCGCATCAACGACAAGGGCAATCTGGATACTTGCGTTAGTGATGGCTTCGATGGTTTGACGCAGTGAGGTCGAACTCGAAACGAGAGCATCTCGCCAATTAGACATTGCTTCTATTCTAATTGTGCTGCAGGGTTCCCCACGACGGTGGTTGCTGGTTTTACATTGTGGCGCACAACAGCCCCAGCACCAATTACACAGTTATCGCCAATTTCGATGCCTTGAATAATGACTGCTCCGGCTCCGACAAATGCTCCGTGACCGATCTTTACCGAGCCAGAAATAATTGCACCAGGCGAAATCACAGCATGGTCGGCGATGATGACGTCGTGATCGATTGATGCCCGAGTGTTAATCACAACATTTTCGCCAACGCTGACGCGATTTTGTAAGACCGCTCCGGCCATTATTTGTGCGCTACTAGCAATTTTGCATTCTGCGCCAATCGACGCCGCCTTATGAATCACGCCACGAAATTTGAAACCAGACTTTGACCAATGCTCGAAAGTTTCCATGCGCTTTCTACTGCTGCCCGTTGACCCAAAGCCGTTAACTAGTTGCGTCACTTTTGGATCAAAAGTTTTAATGACGTCATCACCGCCGACAACTTTGACGCCGAAAATTTCTGTGCCAATGGCGATGTTCGCGTCAACCACTCCGTGAATAGTTTGTTGGCTTGACAACAAAGCATCAAGCACAACTCGGCCGTGCCCTCCGCATGCAACTAAATATATTTTGGTGTTGCTCATTACTGGATGACTTCGTTTTCAGCGATGTCTGATGTTGCTTTAGTTCCGAGTAGCGACCAATACTCAAATGGTGATCGACCCGTACCCGGCCGTTTTATTGAGACATTTTCTGAAGTAAATACGTCACCAGTTTTAATTGCTTTTAAAGCGACCAAACTTCGTCGAGCAATCTTTTTGTTTTTAAGTTCAACTTCAGTTGGTCGTTTTATGCCATCACCGAACGCGTTTTCAAGATCCCTTACTTGGTCAACAAGATTTTTAAATTCGCTTGGTTCAAGTGACGCTTTATGGTCGGGGCCTGGCAAGTCGCGGTCAATTGTCAAATGTTTTTCAATTACTGTTGCACCCATTGCTACGGCCGCGACTGCAAGATGAATACCAACAGAGTGATCCGAAAAGCCAACCTGACAGTCAAATTTTTCGCGAAGTGTCAACATTGCTTGCAGATTTACATCGCTCGGAACTGTGGGGTAGTCAGTTGTGCAATGCAGCAAAGTAACTTTCGAAGTAACAGCCTTTCTACCCTCAGAACTAGCGAGTGCTGACTTAAAAGAACTCACAGATGGATTCTTGCTATCAGTCATTACGAACGCGATTACACCCAGCGCATCAGCCACCTCATCTATGGTGCTCATGCCAGTGGAGAGGATTATGTTTTTAGCCAACCGCGCCACTTCAAACAAAAATGGAGCGTTTGTAAGTTCTCCAGATCCAACTTTGATTGTCTCGAGACCAAGATCAGCAGTCAGAAAGTTCAAACTCGCAGTATCAAACGGGGTGGATAAAAATTGAATACCACTGCGTTGGCAGTATTGATGCAATTCACGTTGCTGACTATGAGATAGCTCTAACTTCTTCAGCATTTCGAGTTGTGATTCTTTGGAACCAGTGTTGGTGATCTGATACTCGGCTTTGCTTGCACCAGCTGTAACAATCGACGAAGCCACAAAAGATTGAAACTTGACAGCATCTGCGCCAGCCATGACTGCGGCGTCAATTAATTTCTTTGCCAATTCAATTGAGCCGTTATGGTTTACGCCAGCTTCAGCAATCAGAAAAGTTTTGTGATGTTGCATCATGTTTGTCACGAGATATCGAAGAAAGTTTTTTGCTGATTAGTCTCAGCAGTTTTCAGAGTATCGGCAATACGTTGCGCAGTGTTGTCAGCGCCATATCGCATTCGTTGTTTGGCGCAACGTTCATGCCACGTTGACGAAAGCGCGGTCTCAATTGCTGTTTTGATTTGATCATGGTTTGTTGCGACGTCGATAATTGAATCTGCTCGAAGACGACCATCTTGTCGACTGCCGATGTTGACTGTCGGAACACCAAATGCCGGAGCTTCAATAATTCCACTTGAAGAGTTGCCGATGACCGCAGCACAAATTTTCATCAGACTCAAATAATTTTTCTGGCCAAGTGATTTGTGCGCCGAGCGTTTTTTAGGGTCCTCGGCCACAAAGTTGTTAACCATCTCAGTAATTGCATGATTGCCTGGATCTGCGTTTGCTCCTGTGAAAATGATCGTGCAGAACGAAAAAGACTTAAGCGCTGCGAGAAGCTCTGCTATTTCAGAAGTTGTCGAATCGGTCGAATTAGTAGTCGGATGATGAGTTATGAGCAGAATTGGATTCTTCAAATCAAGATTTAGCTTGGCACTTAATTCTTGTTGTGTTAAAAGTTGCTCGCTTAGAGCAATTTCAACCCCGAGAGAACCAACATTGAAAACGGTGTTTGGTTGTTCCCCAAGTTGAATTACGCGTCGTGCGTATTCATCGGCGGCAACAAAGTGCAAATTTGAAATCTTTGTAATTGCGTGACGAATGCTGTCGTCGAAAGCGCCAGTCGTTACTTCGCCGCCGTGAATATGAGCAACAGGGATACCCAAAATGAGTGCGGCTTGAGCAGTCGCCAAAATTTCGTAGCGGTCACCAAGAACAACAATCAGATCTGGCGCGAGCCGCGAAAAAGTCTCAGCCATCTGAGCGGTCGTATTTGCCATAGCGACAGCTACAGCAACTCGAGAGTCGTTTGAGAGATCTACCGTCAGCTTGGCATCCGGAGTAAAGCCGTCACCCTCAATCTCACTGACGGTCTCGCCATGGCGCTGTGACAAATGTGACCCCGTGACAACTAATTGAAAAACAACGTCAGAGTCTGTTTTCAACAGATTCATAACTGGCCGTAGCAAGCCATATTCGGCGCGAGTGCCGGTTACAAAACAAATTTTTCTGCGCACTAAATGTCGCCTAAACAGTGTCGCGCACTGCTTGGAATGTTGATCAATGATTGCCAAAGTTTTTGTGCCACTGGCAAGTTTGCGCGCGGAGCGTCAACATACATCGGCAAAGTGTGCAGCAAGTTCCATGCTGGTCGACACAAGTATCCATCTGCGCGTGCGGCGCTGAGCAACTCGTCTCGAGTTTGCAAATCTGGGGCGCTCAGTCGAATCGTGTTGAGCCAATAATTTGAAGTCGTGCCGTTTGGTTCGGCGACGAAACTTAGTGTGTCACATTCTGAAAAAGCCTGTGAATATTTTGTCGCGAGCTTGCGTTTTGCTTTTAGAAATGAGTCAAGTCGATCAAGTTGTGCACAACCGAGTGCAGCGTTGATGTTTGGCATGCGATAGTTAAACGCGACTGCATCGTGGATGTACTCCCAATCGTGCGCAAGTTTCGCCGTTGTAGCTAGATGTCGAATCTTTTTGGCGAGCTCTGCGTCATTCGTCAGAATTGCACCACCACCACCCGTGGTTATCGTCTTGTTGCCATTAAAACTAATCACACCGCACTTGCCAAAAGTTCCAGTATGTGTATTGCCAACAAAACTGCCGAGTGATTCAGCGGCATCTTCGACGATCGTCAACTTGAATTCACTCGCAACTTCAACCAACTTTGCGATTTGCATTGGATGACCAAAAGTGTGCATCGGCACTAGCGCACTGATTCGTCGCCCGGTCTTCGTATTAAAGAGCTGATTGTCTTTGATTGAAGCAGTTGCACTTAAGTGCGCTCGCAATGCGATGGGGTCGAGACCCAATGCGTCGCCGTCACTGTCGACGAAATGGGGGATCGCCCCACAATGAGAAACCGAGTTTGCAGTTGCAACAAAACTCAACGTAGGAACGATGACTTCATCACCGGGTTTTACACCTACTGCGTGTAGCGCCAAGTGCAATGCGGCGGTGCCGTTAACAATTGCAATGACATGCTCGGCTTTTGTAAATTTTGCGAGGCCAGTTTCAAATTCTGTGATGTATTGGCCAACAGACGATACCCAGCCTGAACTCAGGCATTTCGCGACCAGTTCGTTTTCGTGATCGCCGATGTTGGGCTCATGCAAAGCAATTGGTGAGCCTGCGGGTTTTCCAAGCACTGAATTTAAAACTGCAAGAAGTTCTTGCTTCGAAGTTTTTGGAGTCGCCATCTAGTTAGAGGTTGTACCGATCTGCTTTGTAGCGCGCGAGATTTGTCGGATTCGAAAACCAGTCAATTGTCTGTTTTAGCCCGGCCTTAAATCCTTCGAGTCCTTTTAATTGTGGTTGCCAACCCAAAACTTCTTTGGCTTTTTGAATTGAGGCATGCAGTCTTTCAACTTCTGAGCTTTCAGGTCGGACACGCTGTTCATCATTCGCAAGTTTGAGCTCGACATTCATCAATTTGGCAATTGTCTCGGCAGTTTCTTGAATTGAAATTTCAAAACCACTACCCAGATTGACGGTTTGGCCGATGATCGCATCGCTCATTGCTGCGGCAAGAAAACCGTTGGCAGTGTCTTGCACAAATGAAAAGTCGCGCGTTGGTGAAAGCGAACCGAGTTTTACCTCACGCCCAGTAGCGAGTTGACTAATGATTGTTGGGATTACAGCGCGAGCAGATTGACGTGGTCCGTATGTATTAAAGGGTCGCAAAACTCCAACTGGTGTTTTAAACGACGCATGAAAACTCAAAGCGAGTTGATCCGCACCAACTTTTGATGCGGCATACGGCGATTGAGGGTGAAGCGGATGCTTCTCGTCAATTGGTATGTATTGGGCAGTTCCATAAACTTCGCTAGTGGAAGTTTGAATCACACGCGAAACTTCGTGTCGACGCGCCGCCTGCAAAATGTTGAGCGTGCCCTTGATATTCGTATCTATATACGTGTCGGGAGAGTGATACGAATAAGGAATTGCAATCAGTGCCGCGAGATTCAAAATCACTTCTTGGCCAGACACAGCGTTATCGACCCCGTGCGGATCACGAATGTCTCCAGCGAAGACGTCGATGCTCTCGCGAACAGATTTATCTGAGTCGTCTAACCATCCCCAAGAATTGAATGAGTTGTAGAGCACGAATGCTCGAACTTCATGCCCGCTCTTGACAAGTGTCTCAACAACGTGCGACCCAATAAAGCCGTCTGCGCCAGTTACAAGAATCTTCATTCGTCAGTTTCCCAAAGAACCTGTGAGTAGAGAAAACACGAAGGTAGCCAACACAGATAAGACGACGGCGAACAAGATTCCGATGGCCAAGCCACTTAGTCCGAGAAGGCCGGCCGATTTAAGAGTGCGCTCTCTAGAAAGTTGTTGGTAAAAATATGGGCGCTTGTTGTCGACTCGCACCATCACTGGTTTGAATTGCGCCCTTGTGCGACCGCGGGTTGCGAACCAAAAAGCAATCATGCTCAGCATGATGATTGCGCTAGACCTGACCGTAACATCAAAGACGGTGAGTGACATGAGTATCGACACAACCACAACTCCTTCTAGCGTATCGCCGACGGTCGCAGCTGAGCAGGAAACCGTTATTGCGCCACGCCAACGCAACATGTGGTGGGCTCTACCGTTGATAACAATTGTTTGGCTCATTACGGGTGCAATGATCACATCTGCGGTAGTAAAAATAAATTATTGGGAAGTAGCGCCAGGTTCGGCGGAGCAAGTTGCATCACGATTTACTTTTGACAAGCAAGCGTTGAGTCAGGTCACGCGATATAAAACTTCTGCACCAATTTTGTTTGTTACTGCCTACGGATCAAAGCTGACTGCGCTTGACGCACTAATCGGAGTTCTCGATCCCGACGTCGATGTATTGAATCGTGAAGAAAAATTTGGAAAGTCAACACCTAGCGAACAGCGACGACTTGGGTTTCAAGCAATGGCCACGACGAAACAAATCGCCGAGTATGTCGCACTCAGACGACTCGGTTATGACGTTTCTATTTCTTATGGTGCACTAATTATTGAGAGACTCGTCTGTGAAGATGCCCCGAAACCATTGAGCGCCTGTTTACAACTCGACCCCGGTGACACGATCACTGCTTTTGACGGCATTGAGATCCCAACGCTTTCTGACTTGATGCCGATCATCGCCGACTACTCACCTGGTGACGTTGTTGAAGTGACCATCACTCCGCACAAATCAGAAAAATCAGTGAAAAAGAAAATTGAATTGATGGTCAGCCCTGACGACCCAAATCGAACGATCATGGGTGTGTGGCCTGCCGACACTCGAAAGGTTGATTTGCCATTTGAAGTGGGGATCAACACCGATTTAATTGGCGGACCTTCGGCCGGTTTATCTTTCACTCTCGCGCTTTTAGATGAATTGACGCCGGGCGAACTCACAGGCGGGCTCAAAGTTGCAGCCACAGGCACAATTGACGGCGACGAGTCGATTGGCGCGATTGGTGCTTTGCGACAAAAAACTGTTGCAGTTAAAGCGACTGGCGCAACTATTTTTCTTGTACCTAGTTCGCAGACTGCAGAAGAGTTGAGTGCTGCTCGACGCGTCGCTGGTTCAAAACTTCGCATCATTCCAGTTGCGAATCTCGAAGAGGCACTCAGCGTCTTGAAAGAGTTGGGCGGCAGTGCCATCTCTAATGACGCAATTGAACTATAAATAGCGTTTAATCTTGTCGCATGGCGATAAGTTTCTCCCGACCCGACCCTTCATCGCCCGCAGCCGTAGGTTCTGCGCAATTTAATGTCTCGCGCAAGGGCTATGACCAAGGCGAAGTTCGCGACTTCTTGCGAATGGTCTCGGCGGAATTAGCCCGTTTGCAAGAGCGAGAGAAGTTTTTGGAAAGTGAAATGCGAGCAATGCAGACTCGCGGACTTTCAGACCCTGGTGTCCTAGATGAAGCGACGGTGACAGCATTATTAGGAGAAGAAACCGCGCGAGTTTTAACTGTTGCACGTGAAGCCGCGCAGCAGATGCGAGACCGCGCAGCAGAAACCGCTGAGCGAATTGTTCGAGAGGCTTCTGCAGAAGTTGCGAGGTTGCGCGAGCAAGCAGAGATCGAATCTTCGCGACGACGAAGTGATGCAGCAACCGACAGTGAATCAGAAATTGAGCTTGCAAAACAGCAAGGTCGAGAAATGGTTAACGAGGCACGCGCTTATCGTGAAAAACTTTTGAACGAACTTGCGGTGCGTCGTGAACTTGCACGCCAGCAGATCGAAGAATTAATTCGCAGCCGAGATCGTCTTAAAGCGGCATTTGAACGCGCAAGTTTGGCAGCAAGCGGGGTAGTCGGTGATTTGACCGATTTTGATGAGGCCGCCGAAGAGTTTCAGCAGGCAGTGCCAGTTGTAATTGAAACAAAACCAATCAGCGTGATTGAGCCACGTAACGACTCGCCAACAAACGTCTTGCCGTTTGATCGTGAAAAGTTTGAAGATGATGCGACTGAATCAGTTAATGAACGAGCTAATGAAATAGTTGATGAACCAGTTACAGAACTAGTTTCAGAACCAGAAATTTTAGAACCGGTAGTCGAAGCAGAAAATATCGTGCCTGTGATTCAAGACTCAGCGCCAACGATTGCAGACGAACAGCCTGCAGAATCTGACGACGGGCATCGTGCCAAAATTGTTCAGATGTTTGGTCGAACATCGCGGCGTCTGCATCCTTCAACTGAAACACCAGAAGTAGATCAGACTGTGCCAACTGTGCCTGAAGCCAAGACGCCTGAATTGATCAAGAAAATCGAGCCAAAGAAGTCGAGTGTTGATGACTTGTTCGCAAAACTTCGCCAAGCCGGTGCTGAGAATGTTGCTAGTTCAGTAAAGACCGTCAAAGATTCATCACATAAAACAACTGAGACACCGAAAAAAGCAGTTGAACCGCCAAAGCCAATTGAGCCCGACCTCAAGATGTTTGAACGACGCGACAGCGCCTTGATTGCAGTTGACGAGATGCTCGTTAAAAAACTTAAACGAGTATTGGCTGACGAAGAGAATGCAATGCTCAACTACTTACAGTCAAAGAAAGCACAGGTAGCACTTGAAAAAGTACTGCCAAGTTTTGAGAATCAGTTGCAAATTTTCGTTGAAGCAACTAGCAAAGAGTTGATTGAAGCCGCAATGTCTGGGGCGCAGTCGCTTTCAAAGAGTTTGAAATCAGACTTGCGAAAGAAAATCAGCAACGCCACGGTGATGCAAGTTCTGTCAAAAAAACTCGCCGACGACATTGTCTATCCGTTGCGTGAACGAATTCAAAAGTGTGTTGAGAGCAGTGACGGTAGTGCAAGCGAAATGTCGAGCTTGATTCGTAGTACTTATCGCGAATGGAAGATGAAACAGGTAGACAAAATTGTTGGTGACATCTCACGACTTGCGTATAGTCGTGGCGCTTATCTCGTTCTTGAGACAGGAGTGAAAGTTTGTTGGATGGTTGACCCGAATGGACCTCCGTGTGCCGATGCTGAAGACAACTCGCTTGCCGGTGAAGTTAATTGCGGCGAAAAATTTCCAACAGGTGACGAACATCCCGTAATTCACGCCGGATGTAAGTGTCTTGTAGTTCCATCATCCCGCTAGTCTTTCAATCGTGCGGAACCCCTCCGACTTGCCGCGTAGTCCACGCAACCCGAGAACACCTGGTGGTGGCTTTCGCATCGGCAACTTTAGAAAAGCTCGCAGTATCTGGTCGGCGGTTTTGGCAGTATTCGTTGTTGGCGGCATTTCAGCGCGCAGTCTTGCCAATTTTTACGTAAACATTCTTTGGCATGACGTCGTCGGCAGAACTGACGTCTTTTGGGGTGTCTTAACCACGCAATTAAGTCTCGCCGCAGTGTTCGTTACGATTTTCTCGCTCGCGATTTTGCTTAATTTGTGGTTGGCGGATCGCTTGGCACCGAGTGATGTGCCAATTTCGCTTGAACAACGCGCATTGGCTGGCTATCGACAACTTGTTGCCAAACGCCAGTGGCTAGTTCGAGTTGTAATTTCTTTCGTACTTGGACTTCTGGTTGGGTTGCCTGCATCTTCGCAATGGCAAGACTGGCTGCTGTTCAAGAACGCTCAATCGTTTGGCATCAAAGATCCGCTATTTGACCGCGATGTGAGCTTCTATGTTTTCAAATTGCCGTTTATTCAGTTTTTGATCGGCTGGTCTCTTGCCGCATTGATTTTGATCGCCCTTGTAACGGCGATCGCACACTATTTGAATGGTGCGATTCAATTGCAAACCCAAGGTCGACATGTAACTCCACAAGCAAAAGCGCATCTGTCGGTTTTGTTTGCGGCAATTGCTCTTTCTCGTGCGGTCAGTTACTGGTTCGGACGCTTTGAATTGACCCAATCAACACGTGGCGTTGTGCAAGGCGCCACTTACACCGATGTGAACGCGCAGTTGCCTGCAACGAGCTTGATGATTCTTGTTTCGCTTGCGGTCGCCGTCCTCTTTTTATGGAATGTTTGGCAGAAGGGCTGGCGTTTGCCGGTTCTCGCAACGATGTTGTGGGTGGTTGTCGCACTTGTTGCTGGCCAAATTTATCCGGCCGTTATTCAGCGTTTTTCTGTTCAGCCAAACGTCAGCACCAAAGAGTTGCCATATATTGAGCGCAATCTTTTGGCGACAAAGAACGCGATGGGTTTAGATTCTGTAAAGAGTGTCGAAGTTGACTACCAACCGATTACTTCTGCAGATGTTTCAAATGATGCTGAACCCCTGAGAGATGTTCGCCAACTTGACCCAATTCAAATGCGAGATCGTTTTGTTCTTGACGAGGGTCAAACTTCGTTCTATGCAATCCGCGATCTGGACGTTGACCGTTACGAAATCGATGGAAGAGAACAGCAAGTTTTAGTTGCCGCACGCGAACTCAATACAGCCGGTATTCCAAACCGAACCTGGGTGTCGCGACACCTTCTATATACACACGGTTGCGGTCTTGTCGTAGCGCCCGCCAGCAAAGTAACGATTGACGGTCGACCGATCTACACAGACTTGGGAGTTACCCAGCCAGAACTTTATTTTGGCGAAGGACTTGACTCGTACGCATTGGTAAAGACCGGCGAAGCCGAACAAGCATGTGCTGACGCCAAGGCGAATAAATATTCAGCAAATGGCGGCGTTGAACTTTCGTCTTTGATGCGACGAGTCGCATTTGCCGTTCATTTTGGTGAGTACAACTTGTTTGGTTCAGGACTCGTTGAAGGCGAATCTCAGATCATGTTTATTCGCAATATCAAAGAACGCGTGGCCAAAGTTGCACCGTTTTTGCGACTTGATGCTGATCCGTATCCAGTAGTTGTTGACGGCAAAGTCGAATGGCTAGTTGACGCGTTTACAACTACGAACCACTATCCATATGCGCAGCAGGCGAACATTGATCAGCTCACTTTCGGCAGTGGATTGAATACCGGCTTCAATTATGTCCGCAATAGCGTCAAAATTGCAGTGAATGCATACGACGGGTCAATGAAGTTTTATGTAGTCGATGAAACTGACCCAATTATTAAAACTTGGCAGTCGGTGTTTCCGAAGTTGTTCACGCCAGTTTCGCTTGCGCCAAAAGGTCTTGTTGATCACTTCAGATATCCCGAAGATTTGTTCAGAGTGCAGACAAATACATATGGTCGCTACCAGTTTGAAGATGCAACATTATTTTTCAATCGCAACGCTGCGTGGAGCGTTGCTCAAGCACCAGCCACAGAGCCTGAAGGTTTGACAGGCGTAGTCGCCGGAGATTTCACGAGTGACTTGAATGCGGCCAACACTGGCGAAGTCAAAGACGCAAGCGTTGCGCGATTCGAGCCGTACTACACGATGTTCCACGCCCCACGAACAACTTCTAGTTCGGGCGTGTTCTCGATGCTTCGACCTTTTGTTCCTTTCTCGGCTGATAATGCTCGAAAAGAACTTCGAGCTTTTATGGTGGTCTCAAGCGACCCTGAAACGTACGGTCAGTTAACTGTCTACAAAGTTGTTGATCCATTGCCGGAAGGTCCAGCGACAGTCGCGGCTGAAATTGGTAGTGATCCTGTTGTTTCACAGCAGATTACATTGCTTGATCAACGCGGTTCACGAGTCATTTACGGCGACCTTCAGATAATCAATGTCGGTAAAGGCCTTGTCTATGTTCGCCCACTGTATGTGCGACCAGACGATCCAAGTGCAAAACAAATTTTCGTACGAAAGTTCCTCGCTTCGTATAACAATAAAGTTGTAATGGCTGATGACCTCACTTCAGCGATTCAAAAGTTGTTCCCTGGTTTTGATAAAAGTCTTGGTGATCGTGTAGATGACGGTTCGGTAGAAGCGACGCCAGATGCGTCAACCGACTCTGGCTCAAGTTCGCCTTCAACAACATTGCCTTCAAGCGGTGGAACAACAACTGTTCTAGATACTCCAGCAGCCCTTTTGGCTCGCGCCGAAGAACTGTTTGCCCAGGCCGATGCAGCACTCGGTAGCTCACCACCAGATTTCGCCCTCTATCAAAAGCGTCTCGCCGAGGCTCGCGAGTTGGTGAGCCGCGCTATTGCTTTGGTTGGTAACTAACTTTTAGATTATTTTGTGCGTCGAATTTGTTCGACGATTTCAGCAAGATCTTGTCTGAAAGCAATTTCATAGCGAGCCTGTTCATTAGCAATACGAGTTTGATTCACGCGCAGCTGCTCTAACGCTTCTCGAGAAGCCGATTCATCGGCAGTTTTCACAAGTGTTTCAATTTCGGTTCCAAGTTCATGCATTTGATGTGAGAGCTCGGTTGTCATCGTCTTTAATCGTTCGTCAATGATTGCAATCTTTTGATCAAGCCCGTTTGTCGCCGCGGTAACGAGCGAGAGCGCGTTTGTTCTTTTTGTCAGCTCACTTCGTAGTTCAGCCAACTCAGTTTTGAGTGTCTCAAGGTCTGACTGTGTCGCTTTTGGTGTTCGTTTGAAGAGTGACATCGCAACTGCGATTATGTCATGTCGCTGGTAGCCTGAGTGTCACGACGCGGGGTGGAGCAGTCCGGTAGCTCGTTGGGCTCATAACCCAAAGGTCGTAGGTTCAAATCCTACCCCCGCCACCATTTCTCTGTAAATTGCTAATCATCACTTTCGCATATCGAGGTATCAATGAACAGGCTTGAAAAAGTGCGAGCAATTCGCACAGCATTGCGAAGTGGCTCTGCATCAATTGGCAGTTGGATGCAAATTCCTGAATCAAATATTGCCGAAATTATGGGACGTGCTGGTTACCAATGGGTAGCCATAGATATGGAACACGGTCCAGTTGCCGTAAATCAACTTCCAGATATTTTTCGCGCTCTTGAACTGGGCGGAACATTGCCTCTTGCACGAGTTGCTAGTCCGTTGCCGATCAATTGTCGTCAAGCATTAGATCAAGGTGCAGCTGGGGTAGTTATCCCGATGATTTCTTCGGCGTCCCAATTGCAGGCAATCATTTCTGAATGTCACTGGCCACCGCGTGGAAGACGTGGAGTCGGATTTCAAAGAGCAAATGTATTCGGTAAATTTTTTGATGCGTACGTTCAAGAAGCTCAAGAGTCCTTGGTCGTTGCTCAAATTGAACATATTGATGCCGTAAATAATCTTGAAGCAATTGTCAAAGTTGAAGGCTTAGATGCGATCATGATCGGACCGTACGATTTGTCGGCATCTTTGGGCATCACTGGTGAGTTCGAAAACAAAAAATACAAAGATGTATTAACGAAAATTCTTGAAGTCTGTGCAAAACAAAAGATGCCTTGTGGTATCCATGTCGTGCAGCCAGACACAAAGATGCTTGAACAAAGAATTCGAGAGGGCTACACCTTTATTGCTTACGGCGTAGACACTGTGTTTTTGAATAATGGTGCGTCAGCGCCCAAGTGATCGACAATTTAAACTAGTCAGATGGTGGCAAAAGTTCTAAAAGTAGGCATTGCCGGCTACGGAGTTGTAGGCAAGCGTCGTGGTGATTGCGTTGAAAGACACCCGAATCTCAAATTAGTTGCGGTTTGTGATCGCGTGTTCGCGTCTGATGGTGTCCTGCCAAATGGTGTCGCACATTTTCGCACCTATCAACAACTTCTTGAACAAGATCTTGACGTTTTGATTGTTTGTGTCACAAACGACATTGCCGCTGAAGTGACTCAAGCAGGCTTAAATCTCGGTCTACATGTGTTTTGTGAAAAACCACCGGGCCGAGACGTCTCAGACATCGCTGCCGTGATTGCGACAGAAAAAAAGAATCCACAATGCCGACTGATGTACGGCTTTAATCACCGATACCACGATTCGGTTCAAGATGCTTTGAAAATTATTCGTTCTGGTCGGTTTGGCAACATCATCAACATGCGAGGTGTCTACGGCAAGTCAAAGTTGATCACTTTTAATCAAGCCGATTGGCGTGCAAAACGAGAAATCGCCGGAGGCGGTGTATTGCTCGACCAAGGAATTCACATGGTCGATCTGATGCGGCTTTTCGCCGGCGAGTTTGTGGATGTGCAGAGTTTTATCTCAAATGGTCATTGGGGCTACAACGTTGAAGACAACGCTTATGCATTGATGCGCACGAGCGATGGTGTCGTAGCGATGCTCAACTCGTCGGCGACTCAGTGGCGTCATCAGTTCAGCCTTGATATCAATATGCAACGAGGCGGCATCATTTTGAAAGGCATCCTCACGGGGTCGAAGAGTTACGGCAGCGAGACCATGACGTTGGTAACTGCAGATCCTGATCGTGATAACGGCGATCCAAAAGAAGAGTTCTTTGAATATAACGAAGATCCATCATGGGACTCAGAAATCGCGGCGTTTACGCAAAGTATTTTGAATAATGAACCAGTGCTAAGTGGCACTTCACACGACGCGTACCAAACAATGAAATTGGTATACAAAATTTACTATGCCGACCCAACTTGGCGAGATCAATTTAAGATTGAAAATCCAGGAGCATAAAAGTGGAAAATCTCACTATTAACGACGTGCATGGTTTGACAGAGATGACTGTCGACCTTGTCAAAAAAGTTGGCAACAAATTTGTTCGCGTCAATAACTCGGCAGCAAAAAATGTCGTTGATCTACAAATCGGTGGGCGAGAAGTAAAACTTGAAGGTGACAAGCTTCTTGAAGAACCAATCTTGAAAGAACTACAAAAAACTGGTTATGCAATTTTGAGTGAAGAGACTGGGTATATTCCTGGCAAGTTCTTGCCTGGCTTGCTTTGGGTGGTCGATCCTTTGGACGGCAGTTATAACTTCAGTCGAAGTCTTGGGCCAAGCATGATCTCAGTTGCCTTATGGAACGACAATGAACCGGTATTGGGTGTGCTTTATAACCTTTCGACAAAACAAATAATTTTTGGCGGCCCGCGCATTGGTTCGCACATCGGCTCGACAGTGATGAAGGTTTCAGATCGAACTGAGCGTGGTCAGGCCACTCTGATTACAGGCTTCCCGAGTCGATTTCCGATTGACGACACCAAAGTAGTGAGCGAGTTTGCAACAATTCTGACGACATTTGGCAAAATTCGCATGATCGGTTCTGCCGCCGCATCGCTATCACTAGTTGCAACAGGAGCTGCAGACGTTTACGCCGAACATAACATCATGTTTTGGGACGTCGCTGCCGGTCTGGCAATAGTCAACGGCGCGGGTGGAACTTTTCAAATTGAGGGTGTTGATCTGACTGAGAATATTCATAGCGAGCCATGCACGGTTGTGGCGAGCAACAATAAATTTGATGTTTCTGTGACTATGTTTGACAAGATGCGAGGCCTGGCGTGACGACACTTGATACTGGAGTAAAAGTCGTCCGCAATGTTGGTCGGTTCACATTTGGTGATGGCGCAGCGCTTGGTATTGCCGACTTGGTGGCGTCCAAGAGAACAGATAAGACAAAAGATGCTGTTTATCTCATAGATGACTATTTCAAAAATGACTATTACATCGCCAGTTCGCTTGGGGCCAAACCAACTGATGCAGTTCATTTCGTCAGCACAGTCGATGAACCAACGACGCAATCAATTGACGTACTAGTTGCAACCTTGCAAAAGTCGGGCCACACAACGCCGGCGACAATCATTGGCTATGGCGGAGGCATAACTCTTGATACTGCAAAAGCGGTTTCAAACTTGTTGACGAATGGCGGACGCGCCGCCGATTATCAGGGTTGGGATTTGGTCAAAGTTCCCGGCGTACACAAAATCGGTGTGCCGACTATTTCAGGCACTGGTTCGGAAGCAACTCGCACGTGCGTGATGACAAATCTCGAGACAGGTTTGAAATTAGGAATGAACAGCGACTTCACAGTGTTCGATCACGTGATTCTTGACCCAAGTCTGACGAGCACGGTGCCACGAAATCAATATTTTTACACCGGCATGGATGCGTATATTCACTGCATTGAAGCACTCGCAGGTTCATATCGCAATGCCATTGGTGATGCCTATTCACGTGAGACGGTGAACTTGTGCAGAAATGTTTTTTTGAGCACCGACATGATGGCCGCCGAACGTCGCAGCGACTTGATGGTGGCGAGTTATCTGGGTGGCTGTGCGATCGCCACGAGTTATGTCGGCGTGATTCATCCTTTTTCAGCGGCTTTGAGCGTAGTTTTCGGTCTGCATCACTGTGTCGCAAACTGCATCGTGCTCAACGCTCTTGGCGAGTTTTATCCAGATGCTTTTGTTGAATTTAGAAAAATGATTGAGCTGCAGCAAGTCGCACTTCCGCAGGGCGTGTGTGCAAACTTGACCGACGAATTGCGCAGTGCGTTGATTGCAGCCACCGTTAAACATGAAAAGCCATTAACAAATGCGTTAGGTGCCGACTTCCGCAAAACGCTTACCGACTCAAGGATCATCTCGCTGTTCGAGAAGATGTAAAGATCTCCGAGTAAAATCAATACATGCCTGGGTACGAGCTAATCGGCGCTGAAGAGCAGGCTGAAGTAGACGATATTTTCAAAAATGGTGGAGTTTTGTTTCGCCACTCGTTTGATGCGATTCGTCAAAATCGATGGAAGGTTCGCGATTTTGAACAAGCATTCGCTAAGTCAGTTTCTTCGCCTTTTGCGCTGGCAGTTACTTCGGGTACTGCCGCATTGCGTGTCGCGCTGGCAGTTCTTGATCTCAAACCTGGTGATGAAGTCATAACCCAAAGTTTTACTTTCGTTGCCACAGTCGAAGCGATTATTGAGTCCCGAGCCACACCAGTTTGCGCTGACATTGACGGCACAATGAATATGAGCCCAGAGTCTTTGAGCAAGTTGATCACACCAAGGACCAAGGCAGTCATTGCTGTGCACATGTTAGGAACACCAGCACGACTGTTCGAGATCGAAGATATCTGTAAGAAAAATAAAATTGCTTTGATTGAAGACGCGGCTTGGGGCTGCGGTGGGGCGCTTGACGATAGACCACTTGGCACCTGGGGACGAATGGGAACTTTCAGTTTTGACTTTGCAAAAACCATGACAACTGGCGAGGGTGGAATGGTCGTGTTTCAAAACGAGGCCGACTACAAAGCAGCGGCCGCATGGCATGACCACGGACATGAGAACAATCCTGCTGTTCCACGGTGGGAAGATACGCGAGCAAGCAGTGGCTTCAATTTTCGGATGACCGAGATGCAAGGCGCGGTTGGTCTTGCACAACTAAAGAAACTCTCTACAGTCGTGACGGCTCAGCGCAAAAATCGTGACGCGATGTGGGCTGCGATTGATTCGCTTCCGGGCATTACTGCGCGAGAAGTGCCGGTCGGCTCGTATGAAACAGCAGACGCTTTGGTTTTTAGCGTCAAAGACAACGCGACGGCCAAAAAATGCCGCGATGCATTGCTCGCCGAAGGTCTATCAACAAAAATTTTGCCAGAGGCTGTCACTTGGCACTTCGCCGGAACTTGGACCCACATGCCCGAACTTGTCGCACGACATGGCGGCGATCTATCGAAGGCATTCACAGACTCAAGGGCTCGACTTGAGCGAGCCGTGTCGTTACCAGTGGTCGTAAAGATGGACGAGACCGTACCTGCCCGCTTAAATAAGGCTCTGTCGAAAGTTCTGCAGTAACAGCCATGACACAACCAGTCATCTCGGTGATTATCGCCGCGTTCAACCAAGAAAAATACATTTCGCGCTGTCTTCGTTCTTTGCTTGCTCAAACAATTTCGCGAGACAAGTTCGAGATCGTAGTTATCAACGATGGCAGCACCGACAGAAGTGCATCAGTGCTAGGGGAGTTTGCCGGCGAAATCGTGTTGATTGATAACGAAAAAAACATTGGACTGCCAGCATCACTGAACAAAGCAATTCGTCGTGCTCGAGCACCTTATGTTGTGCGTGTTGATGCCGATGACTACGTCAACTCACAGTTTTTGCACTTGTTGCACGAATTCTTGCGTGAAAACAAATATATGGATGCTGTGGCTTGTGATTACCTGCTGGTTGACGAACAAGAAGAAGTCCTCGGTCGTAAAAATTGTCTAACTGACCCAATCGCTTGCGGAATCATGTTTCGCACCGAGCAACTAATTGACATCGGTTTGTATGACGAAACATTTTTGCTGCACGAAGAAACCGATCTGCGTTTGAGGTTCACAAAGAAATATAAAATCAACAGACTCGAGCTGCCGCTTTATCGTTATCGCCGCCATGAAAACAATTCGACCAACGATGCAGCAGCAATGGAGCACCATCGTCAACGGCTAATTCAAAAACATGGCGAAGAGTCGACCAAGTGAACGAGAAAATTAAATTTGGCGATCGTGCAGTAGGCAAAAGTGACTTGCCATACGTGATCGCCGAAATCGGCGTCAATCACGAAGGCTCTTTGGCCACTGCCAAGTTGTTGATCGAGTCGGCCAAGCGTGGTGGTGCAGACGCGGCAAAGTTTCAAACGTATAAAGCCGGGCTGATCGCCTCAAAGTTCTCGCCGTCATATTGGGATACAAGCAAAGAACCAACTACTAGTCAGTACGAGCTCTTTACGAAGTACGACTCATTTGGTGAGGCTGAATACAAAGAGCTTGCCCAGCATTGTAAAAAGCACGAGATTGAGTTTGTTTCGACGCCTTTTGACCTTGGCGCCGTAGACATGTTGAATCCGCTCGTGCGCTATTTCAAGATTGCGTCTGCTGATATCACGAACCCGCCATTGTTGAAAAAAGTCGCCGAAACACGAAAACCCGTGATTTTGTCAACAGGTGCATCAAATATTGGCGAGATAGATGCGGCGTTGGCGATTTTACGTTCGGCCGGTGCAAGTGAGATTTGTTTGATGCACTGCATTCTCAACTATCCGACACGAAACGAGAACGCGCACCTCGGAATGTTGATTGACTTACGCAATCGCTATCCAGAACTTTTGCTCGGTTATTCAGATCACACGTTGCCAAACGAACAGATGACGAGTTTGGTTTCTGCGCATCTTCTAGGTGCGGTTGTTCTTGAAAAGCATTTCACTCTCGATAAGACCTTGCCAGGCAACGATCATTATCACGCAATGGACGAAAAAGACTTGGCCAGATTTCAAGTCAACGTCAAGAAAGTTCATGAGTTGCTCGGACCAACCCAACTCAAAGCACCGATCGCCACCGAAGAAATTTCACGGCTCAATGCCCGCAGAAGCATCGTGTTGACACGCAACCTAAAGTCTGGACACAAAATCACACAGGAAGATTTAGTAGCCAAACGGCCCGGCACAGGAATCAGCCCAATGAGTTGGGATGATGTAATCGGTAAGTCGGTAATTCGTGATTTGCCTGAAGACCATATTCTTACTTGGGATGATCTCACCAAATCATGACTCGCGTTGTTGCCGTCGTTCAGGCGCGCATGGGTTCACAGAGATTTCCGGGGAAAATGCTCAGCCAACTTGGCGAGCACACGCTTTTAGATTGGGTATTACAAAGAGTTCTGCGGTCCACGCAAGTTGACCAGGTTGTTCTTGCAACTTCAACCAATTCTGAAGATGACAAGTTGGTCAGTGCAGCCCTAAGGCTTGAAGTTAATTCAATTCGGGGCAGTGAAACCGATGTTTTGAGCCGGTTTTTGCTGGCAGCAGACGATAGTCAAGCCGATCTAGTTGTTCGCGTGTGCGCAGACAATCCATTTATCGCACCCGAAGAATTAGACAGACTGATAGTTGATCATCGCGCAAAAAATGTTGACTACTCGTGCAATCACCAGCAAAAATTGTCGAATAAATACGCCGATGGTTTCGGCGCTGAGATTCTTTCGCACGACTTGCTTAAAAAGTTGGCAAATCAAACCACACAACAAGCCCATCGTGAACATGTCACGAGTTATATCTGGGACAATCAGAAAGAATTTAAAATCAACGCAGTGACCGCACCGACTGAACTTGCATTTCCCGAAGTGAAACTTGATATTGATACGCCGGCAGAACTGACAATACTAAATGAATTCGTCAGACAATATTCAGTAAAAATAGAAACAAAAGCAGCTGAAATAGTTGAAAGTTTTCGCAAGTTTTCTGCCGAAACTTAGTAGCGTGCAGGCATGTCAAACAGCAAACCAAACGTAGAAATTCCAAAGACTGCCGCTCCAGCAGGTTTAGTAATCGAAGACATCACGGTTGGTGATGGCCAAGAGGCAGTCAGCGGCAAAAGTGTTTCGGTACATTACGTTGGCGTTGCATGGAGCACAGGAAAACAGTTTGATGCTTCGTGGGATCGCGACGAACCGTTCGAATTTGGGCTCGGTGCAAGTCAAGTAATTGCAGGTTGGGACAAAGGCGTGGCCGGCATGAAAGTCGGTGGTCGTCGCAAACTTACAATTCCACCTGACATGGGCTACGGCAGTCGTGGCGCTGGTGGCGTCATCAAGGGCAACGAGACGCTTGTCTTCGTCGTTGATTTACTAAACGTTTTTTAGTCTGCAGAGACTTGTTTTTTGCGATAGTGGTTGCGACATAGCAACTCGTATCGAACGACATCGCCGAACAACGGCGCAATCGTGTTTTTATCGGTATCACCGACCATCACTGTTTCGCCTTCGAGCACAACTTTGTCGTTGACGAGTCGAGCGTTGTTCGTCGCGCGTGCTCCACACCAACAACGGGCTTCAACTTGCATTTCAATGCGTTGATCGGCGATCTCTAGCAAGCGACGCGTGCCTTCGAACAACAAGCCTTTGAAATCAGTGATCAAGCCAAACGCATAGACATCAACATGCAACTCGTCGACAATTAAGGCGAGTTGGTCACATTGATCTGTTGTACAAAACTGTGCTTCGTCGCAAACAATAAATTGCAAAGGCATTCGCGATAGTGCAAGTTCGTAGAGATTCAAATTTGGTTCCATTTCAAGTGCTGGTGTTGAAACACCCAAGCGGCTGGTTACTTGGCCGCCATCTCGGTCGAGTTTTGTTAACAACAAACCAGCGAGGCCGCGAGTAGTCAGGTTGTGATTTATCTGTAGGGCGAGCGTGCTCTTGCCTGAACCCATCGTGCCGTAGTTGAATCTCAGCGTTGCCATCTCAGGGCGAAACGCTACCTTGCTTCAGTGAAATTATAAAAAGCAGGCAGGCGAATTAAGGTAAGTGTGTAATGACTCCAGTTGAACTTGCAAAATATCTTGATCACACTTTGCTCGCTCCAGAGGCAACAAGCCGCGACATTGCCAAACTGTGCCAAGAAGCAAACGAAATGAATGTTGCAGCAATCTGTTGCTCGCCCTCGTTTCTACCTTTGGCACAGGGGCTTCTTTCTTCACAGATTGCAGTCGCATGCGTGATCGGCTTTCCATCTGGTGCACACGCGAGCGAGGTGAAGTCGTTCGAATCTGCAACTGCTGTAAAAAATGGTGCCACCGAAATTGACATGGTTGTTAATTTAGGTTTGGTTTACTCAGCAATGTGGCTTGAACTCGGTGATGAGATTTTGGCAGTCCGCAAGAGCGTGGGTACGTTAACCAAGTTAAAAGTGATTATCGAGTCAGCGGCGCTAACAGATGAACAAATCATCATGACGTGCCGTGTCGCGGTCACCAATGGTGCAGACTTCGTGAAAACATCAACTGGATTTCACAAGTCAGGCGGTGCGACTATTCACGCCGTCGAACTCATGCGATCTACTGTTGGCGCTTCAGTCGGTGTGAAAGCCAGTGGGGGCATTCGAAACCGCGAGACGGCTGTTGCAATGATCAACGCAGGAGCTTCGCGTATTGGAACTTCAGCCTCTGCGGCAATTTTGGCTGGCTAATTTTTTAAAACTGAAATCCGCTCATCGGTAGAGCAGGGCGTTGCAACCAATTGTCACTTGGATAATCAGCGATGCCATCAATCGCATGGATTGTGTAGGCATGACGTGGCTTGTCGCTTGTATTTGGACCAGAGCGATGGGGCAGTGTGCCGTTTAACAAAATCAAAGTTCCGCGTGGCGCCTCGAGTGGCACAAGTCCCGTCGTTGGATACGGAGTCGGATCAAAAATTTCGTTGAATGTCGATTTGCGATCTGGACTGAGACGGTTTCGTGTTTTGACTGGCAAACGATGACCACCAGGTAGTGCCCACATGCAACCGTTTTCTGTCGTCGCATCGTCAATTGCAAACCAAAAACCGATCACAGATTGCGGCTCGGTCCACAAATATGTGTGGTCGACATGGCATGTGACTTCTCCGCCGATGCGCGGTTGTTTGAAAATGTACATCGACTGCAAAAGTTTTTCTTGTTTAAATCCAATAGATCGTGCAACAGCGGCAAGTCGGCTCGAGTGACTGAACTCTTTAAAAACTGAATCTAGGTCGTGCATCGCATGACCAAGTTTGTTCAGACAAAGATGAGCATCTTGTCGAAGCTCACCATTTTCGTTGAATGCATCTTTTTCGAAAAAGCAACGAATTTTGTCGCCGCTTGTCAAAAAATAGTCTTCCGATGCGTGAACCGCAGTGCCGTCAGCCGTAAACACTGTTGCTTCTTCAGGCGAAGGACAATGTTTCTTAGCCAAAACCATTGCCCGCTCACGAAGCGTCAAGCAGGCTTGCTCGTCGACAAAATTTGGCAGTACTAAATAGCCATTTTGGTCAAAGAACTCGACTTGCTGTGCTGTTAAGCCTTCTTGAGTAATCACTTTTACGACTTTGATTCAGGATTCACAAAGTTTGATTCTTCCGGAAACGCCACCGGCAACATCTCGCTCAGTTTGCGTGGTGAGCCATTTACTTCGAGCAACATATTTGCGCCACCGTGCTCCCACAACAACTGTCGGCAGCGACCACATGGTGTCACTGGTTGGTCGTTGCCAACGGTGCACAGGGCGATCAGTCGACCGCCGCCAGAACGCGCCAACTCACTGATGATTCCGCACTCGGCACAAAGGGTTAATCCATAAGAGGCATTTTCAACATTGCAGCCAGTGATGATTCGGCCATCATCAACAAGCGCTGCAGCACCGACTCTGAATTTCGAGTAAGGCGCATAGGCATTGTTGGCTACAGCAAGAGCGGTGGTTCGCAGAAGATTCCAGTTGATTTGAGCGCTCATACACAACCCACAGTAGTGCGGTTGATTTAGTTAGTTTTTATTGACGCTTGCCAACACCTGTTTACCAAGCGCCCGAACTTTACTGATTGCCGATTTGCGGTCAATCGTTAGGCATTCGCGATCGCGCACGACGATTTGGCCATCAACCAATACATGGCGCACATCGGCTCTAGTCACACAAGTTGCGATCGTCGTGTGAGGCTCAAACGAAGGTGTAAGTGAAGGTGAGTCGGCATCGAGCACTATTAGGTCGGCGCGTTTACCAACTTCAAGTGAGCCAATGATGTGGTCGAGTTGTAAAGCCTTTGCGCCGTTAATCGTGGCCATGCGCACAAGATCAACTGCTGGTAAAACCGACGGGTCTTTCGCCACTGTCTTTTGCATGTATCCGGCCAAGCGAATTGCAATCCAGAGATCAAGGTCATTGCCTGATGCAGGGCCATCAGTGCCGAGAGCGATGTTTACGCCAGCGCGTTGCAGATCTAAAATTCGTGCGACACCACTTGCAAGTTTGAAATTTGATGCGGGACAGTGCACGACGGTTGCCGAATTGCTCGCGATAAGCGCAATGTCGTCGTCGCTTAGATGCACGCCGTGCGCAAGTACGCTTCGGCGCAACAACTTTGTGTCAGCCAGAACTTGAATCGGGGTGCGACCTCCATGACGTTTGGCGACGAGCTGCATTTCGCCGACTGTTTCTGCGGCATGAACATGGATACGGGCTTCAAACTCTGATGCCAATTCAGCCAGCGTGCACAATTGCTTTTCATCGAGCAGATATGTGCTGTGTGGTGCGACCCAACCAGTTGAACCAGCAGAATCGCGAGGTGCGGCGAGCCATTTTTTTGCCCAACTCAGGCGATCAGCAAATTTTAACGGCTCTGGGCCGTCAGATTCCAAGAAGTTTGGCCCAGTTTGAATTCGCATCAAACTTGAATTGGCAACTTCAAGTGCAGCGTCAGGAAGGAAATACATATCGAGCGATGTCGTTATGCCGCCCAACAGTGACTCGAGCGCAGCAAGTTCAGTACCAGCGTGCACTGCGGCATAGTTGAGAACTTTTACCTCGGCAGGCTGCAGACGAGCAAGAAAATCTTCAAGACTCATGTCATCGCCGAGTCCGCGAAACAATGTCATGCCAAGGTGCGTGTGCGAATTGATCAGCCCTGGCATCACAATTGCACCTCGGGCATCTATTACTTCGGTTGCGTTGTGCGTGATATTTCCTGGAGCGATCGCGCGAATCGTGCCGTCGGCCCCAACAACCAGTGAACCGTTTTCAATGATTGAAGAGTCTTTGTCAACCGTGACAATCTGCGCATTGACGATTGCGATTTTGTCTTTGCTCGTAACAGTCATGTTTAGTTCTTCTTGCCGTTTGCAAGATCAATCTGTTTGAGGATGTTTGCTAGCAAAGTTCCAACACGTTGCGACGATGCTTTGCCGATCTCTAAAACTTCGTCACCTGAAAGTTTTTCGCCAGTGATGCCAGCAGCGAGATTTGTCGCCAGAGAAAGCGCGAGAACCTCCATGCCTAAATGTCGGGCAGCGATTGTCTCCATAACGGTCGACATGCCAACCAAGTCGGCACCCCAGACTCGGGCCGCACGAATTTCTGCGGGTGTTTCAAAGTGCGGGCCGTGATATCCCATATACACACCTTCATGCAAAGTCGGATCAACCTGTTTCGCGATTTCGCGCAATCGCAAACTGTAGGCATCGGTCAGGTCAACGAAACGTCCATGCAAAGGTGCCGGTGCATCTGCACCAGTAAGCGGAGAAAAACCTGTGAGATTAATGTGATCTGAAATCACCGCTGTCGCGCCGACTCCCCAGTCCTGACGCAAACACCCAGCAGCATTTGTGAGTACAACAGTTTTGCAACCAGCGAACCATGCAGTTCGCACTGCATGAACCACGGCATTGACTCCGTGACCCTCATAAAGATGCGTGCGACCAGTTAAAAGCAAGACGCGCGAGTTGCCGACTTTGACGCTCTTGAGTGTTCCGCCGTGTCCGATTGCCGATGGCTTTGTGAATCCAGGAATCTCAGTAACTGAAATTTCATTAGTTGCGTCTAATACAGATGCGGCATGAGCCCAACCAGAGCCAAGCACTGCAAGAACATCGTGCTGTCCGCCAAACTTTTTTGTTACAAATTCGGCTGCTTGCTGTGCAACTTTATATGGGTCTTCAACACCAGCAGATTGCATGCCTTAAGGCTACGGTGCGCTTTCAAGTTCGTACAACACAATTGTGCTTGACTTCGCAATCCATATGCCAGCGCCAGCTTGTTTAAATTTTTTTGAGAGTTCATTTTTATACCATTTGCCTGTGCGCGCGTAAATTTCTAGATCAGTAACGGTGCGGTCAACATTGTGGCGCAGATCACGTGTTGTTGGTACTTCGAAAAATAAAACATGTCGTGTCGCCGTTGCCAAGTTTTTTATTGCGGCACGAGCAGCGCGATCGTCGAGATATTGCAACACGCTCTGACAAACCACGAGATCAAATTTTCTGCTCGGCGTCCATCTGCTTATGTCACGCAGCTGGTGACCGTATTTTTTGCAAGCATGTTCACTTACGTCTACCGAAACGACTTTGGTAGATGAAAAGTTTTTGCGATACCAGTCAGACCAATAGCCGACACCTGCGCCGATGTCTAATACCGAGCGCACGGGGATATCCCACCAACTACAAAAGTTATGAACGGCGCTGGCCAAAGTTTCGATCTTGCGCCGCGAGTGCATTGGAGTCGTTGAATAAAAACGTTTGAAAAATTCGGCGTCAAACTGCGATCTAGGCACCTGTGTTGTGTAGCAGGTATTTGAGTAGCCTTGCCACACGAGTTCCAAATCAAAGAGAGATGAGCAAATATGTCGGTTTATGATGAGAAAATTTCGGCCCTAGATGGCGCCGCAGACTTACTGAGTTCATTAAAAGGCAAAGTAACTTTGGTCGTGAATGTGGCTTCCAAGTGTGGTTTGACGCCGCAATACACGGCGCTTGAAGCGTTGCAGAAAGATTATTCAGCGCAGGGTTTTACCGTTTTGGGTGTGCCGTGCAATCAGTTCGGCGCCCAAGAACCAGGAAGTGCCAGCGAAATTCAGACATTTTGCTCAACAAGTTATGGCGTGACGTTTCCGATGTCAGAAAAAGTCGACGTCAACGGCGCGACGCAACATTCGCTGTATCAAATGTTGACCCCAATGGCTGATGCTGAAGGTCATTCAGGTGATATTCGTTGGAACTTTGAAAAGTTCTTAGTTGGACGAGACGGCAAAATTGTGGGCAGGTTCAATCCGAAGGTTGCCCCAGACGCGCCAGAAGTTGTCGCCGCAATCAAAGAGCAACTGGGCAAATAAGACATGCGTAATGTAAAAGTCGCAGCTTTGCAGATGTCAATGTCAACTTCGGTTGACGAGAACATCGCAACCGCCGAACGACTTGTGCGTAGCGCAGCAAAGCAGGGCGCCCAGATAATTTTGATTCCCGAGCTTTTTGAGGGTCATTATTTTTGTAAAGATCAAACCACCGATGATCTGCAACGTGCTATTGAAATGTCCGCGCACCCTACGGTTGCACATTTTGCAAAAATCGCTAAAGAGCTAAATGTTGTTTTGCCGATCAGTGTTTACGAACGAGCAAACAACTCGCTATTCAATACTGTGGCGATCGTTGATGCCGACGGCAAAGTTCTCGGCACCTATCGCAAGAGCCACATTCCCGATGGGCCGGGCTATAACGAAAAGTTTTACTTCAGTCCTGGTGACACTGGTTTCAAAGTTTGGCAAACAAAATTTGCCAAGATTGGTGTCGGCATTTGTTGGGATCAATGGTTTCCTGAAGCAGCTCGCGTCATGGCTTTGCGAGGCGCCGAGATCCTCTTGTATCCGACGGCGATTGGCAGTGAACCGTCAAATAGCGACCTTGACTCTTCGGGGCATTGGCAACGCGCGATGCAAGGTCATGCGGCCAGCAACTTGACTCCGGTGATGGCGGCGAATCGCACAGGTCGAGAAGTCGGTCGCGCGACCGAGATTACGTTCTATGGCTGCTCGTTCATCTGCGACGCCACAGGCGCAAAAGTAGCCGAGGCAAACCGCACCGAAGAAGCAGTGCTCGTTGCAACTTTTGATCTTGAAGCACAAAAGTTGGCGCGTACATTCTGGGGATTGTTTCGCGATCGACGTCCAGAGTTGTACAAGCCGCTCTTGTCATTGGACGGTTTTGACCAGTGAGCATGCCCGCCGAATTCGCTCGGCATTCACAAACAGTTATTTGTTGGCCAGCAAGATCAGAAATTTATGGCTCGCGTTTAGCTGAGGCACAAACAGCGCACGCCGCTTTAGCTAACACGATCTCGGGTTACGAGCCAGTGACGATGATTGCTAATCCGCAAGATCTAACAGCGGCTCGCAATGCCTGTGCTGAAAATGTAGATGTAGTCGCTCTTGAAATTGATGACGCATGGTTCAGGGACTCAGGACCAAATTATGTGATCGAAAATGGAGAACTAATTGCTACATGCTGGACTTTTAATGGTTGGGGCGAAAAGTTCGTGCCATTTGATAAAGACGCGACGATTGCCACGAGGTGGGCAGCCCACGCGGGTCATAAAACTCGCAAAATAAATATGGTTCTTGAAGGCGGCTCACTGAATGTCGACGGAGCAGGCACGTTAATTACTACTGAGCAGTGTCTGTTGCATCCGAATCGCAACCCAAAACTTTCTCGTGATCAGATCGCTGAGCGTCTGTGCTCAGAACTTGGTCAGCAAAGAGTGGTCTGGTTGCCGTTTGGTTTGGCACTTGACGACGACACCGACGGCCATGTTGACAATGTCGCCGCATTTATTGGCGAGAAAACAGTCATCATGCAGGGTTGCGACGATAAAAACGAAGCAGACTTCTCGCGTTGTGCAACCAACATTTCAGTAGCCAAAGATGCCGGTCTAACAGTGCATGAAATACCTGTGTTGCCGTATGTAGTAACTGACTCAGTGCGCGCTGCCGTGCCGTACTTGAATTTTTATATTTGCAACGACGCAGTCATTGTGCCGGTCTGTGGTCATGATGCCGACAGTGAAATGCTGGCACTACTGGGTGAATTTATTCCTGATCGAGACATCATCGGTCTTGAAATCGGCGAAATTCTTAGCCGTGGCGGTGGTGGCATTCATTGCATCACGCAACAAATACCTGCGATCTAATTTTTTAGACGGGGGCGTCCATCGTGCGCAGCGGCAAAACTTGCGACGGCAGATTTGCCCAGAGATCGCTGAGCAAATCATCGCGAAGTGAACGTACCGACTCGTCATTCCAACGATTGACATGCTGGAGTGGGTCGTTGACCAAGTCGTAAAGCTCACCTTCACCCTCGGCACTCATTGAGCCTTCAAGTGCCGCAGTGCAAACCCAATTGTCACGACAAATAGTTCGCAGGTGGACAATCTTTCCGAACAGAACGCTGTCCCATTCGGTCAGCACACGTTCGTGACCAAGTTCGCGCGCCTCATCGTTATTAATCGGCAACCTTGGAGCCTCGGTATAACTTGGGCGCTCAACGCCCGCGATGTGCGCAAAAGTTGCAGCCAATGAAACCAAACCAACTGGTGCATTGACACGCGACGGTTTTGTATGGGCACTTGGCGCAGGCCGCCAGATCAGTGGCAATCGCATTAACGAGTCAACGTGATATGGGCCTTTGAACAACAAGCCAAAGTCGCCTTGAAATTCACCGTGATCAGTTGTGTAAACAACATCTAAATCACTTTCCCAACCGCGCGCCGTAATTGCGCCGAGCACATCGCCGATTGCTTCGTCGATCAGTTCGTTTTCAACATGCGTAAACGCGTTTACTTCGCGCACCTGATCAGCAGTCATTGTTGCTGGCACCCACTTTGCGGGCGCTTCATAATTTGAAACGAAAGTTCCGTCATACCAACCGCGCCAGTGACGAAGCTTGTCATCAAGAATTTTTTCACGCTGCGACTTGTTTTCGATATATCCGGCAGGAAGATCAACTTCTCGCCATGGCACACGATGCAACTCAGACGCCGGTGGATCCCACGGGTGGTGAGGATCGGGAAAACTCATCCAACAAAACCAATCACGATCCGCTGGCAGCGAGTTAAGCCAATTAATTGTGCGTTGTGCAACCCAATGAGTGTGATACCAATCTTTTTGAATTGGGTTAACTTTTATTTGCGGTGCGTTCGTCTCGCCGCCACCCAGTGCATTCACCTGCAACTCATGATCTAGCACTTGATAAAAACCACCGATGGCCTCAGGGTGGTTGTCTCGCATCCACTGCGAATAGTGCAACTGTCCAACGGCGCCGTGGGTTGAAAGTTCCATGTGGTCAAAACCGCGATGTGGATCGGCAGGGTTGTCAGTTGTTTTGCGTTGGTTGCCGATGCGATTTTCTGTAAATCTTAAAAATGGATCAAGCAGAGGCTCGAAGTGCGCCTTACCGATGAGTGCGGTTGCATACCCCGCTGTGCGCAAATCACTGGCGATGCTCGGCGCATCTTGTGGTAACGGAACACCGTTCATCCATACACCGTGTGTGCTGACGTGTTGACCGGTGATCATCGTGCTGCGCGACGGCATGCACACGACATTTTGCGGATGCGCGCGATCGAAAGTGATGCCATCGCGGCTCAACGCATCAATGTTTGGCGTTCGCGCGATTGTGCCACCGTTGCAACCAAGGGCGTCATAGCGCTGTTGGTCGGTTGTGATGAAAAGAATCTTGCGTCCCATTGTTATCTACCGTCGAACATTTCTTTTACCTTCGCCAAACCAACGCCGGCCGCACCACTAATTGGAAGCGCGAGAACTTCTGGATCCATATCGGTCGAGTACATCACAAGACATCGATTTGGAGAGTCTGGAATTACGTCGACCGTGCCTAGATGAAATTTAATAAGCGAGTTGTTGATGATTTTGTATTGAAATCTGCGCAGATCATGATCGAGCGTGACGATTTCTTCTTCAAAGACAATGCCACCAGCAAGCGTGATCCAACGTTTGTTGCCTTCAACCCGACACTCAGTAATCGGAAACCACTCGTGCAGTCGCTCGGGTGCACCAACAAAAGCCCAAACGGTGTCGGCATCACATTCAACAAAAGCATGACGGCGAACGGTTCCCATTGCATTTACACGCTAGCGATAGCACCTTGCCAGAAACGTAGTTCTAGAAGCGCGAGCGCACCGCCCAAAGGTCGGGAAAGGTCGGCTTAAAAAGTGTGGATGCCAAATATGCTGCGCCGCTCGAACCGCCGGTGCCATGCTTCATACCAATTGTGCGTTCGACCATCTTGACGTGGCGGTAACGCCATTCTTGTAGCCCTTCATCGATATCGATTAGTCGCTCAAGCATCATCGCTGCTTCAGGGTCGTTGCGGTATGTATTTGCAAGCGACTCTTGCACTTCTTCATTTGCTTCGTATTGTTCGCTGAAGTCTCGTGCGGTTACAGCCACTGGCATTTTGTGGCCGCGCTTTGTTAGATACGAAATCACCGAGTCAAAGAGCGCCGGTCGGTTCATCGCACTTTGCACGCGCTGTTGGGGTTCACTGTTTGGTTCAAGATGATCAACCATCGACTTATCGCGACGACCAAGTACTGCCTCTAGTTCACGAAATTGAACAGATTGAAAGCCACTTGCGGCTTCAAGACGATCTCGAAATGAATTAAATTGCAGCGGCGTCATCGTCTCCAAAATGTCAACCTGACTCACAAGAACTTTGAAAATTGTACGCACACGACCCAGTACCGGAAGCGACGAGTGAGTATCACCGAGTTCAAGAAGTTGTTGTGCCCGTGCGAGTTCATGAAGTACACACTTGAACCACAGTTCATAAGTTTGATGAACGACGATGAACAACATCTCGTCATGTTCGGGGCCGCTAGATCGCGGACTTTGTAAACTCAAAAGTTCATTGACCTTCAAATACGACGCATAAGTCACTGCCGAGTCAAAGTTTTTCATTTTTCCCCAAAATTCATATACGGTGAGCGTATGTCAATTGATGTAACTTCGCGAACTCACGCTGAAGCACTTGACGCCAAAGACCCTCTGGCGGCGTTTCGAAATGAATTTGTCATAGAAGATCAAACGTTGAGTTACTTAGACGGCAACTCTTTGGGTCGAATGCCCATTGAGACAATCAAAGTAGTTGACAAATATCTGCGCAATGAGTGGGGCAGCAAACTTGTCACTGGTTGGTCTGGGTGGATTGATGAAGCCCAGTCGGTTGGAGATTTGATTGGTCGCGCAACTTTAGGCGCCAGTTCTGGTCAGACGCTTTGTGTGGATACAACAAGCGTCAATTTTTATCAACTTTGTAGTGCGGCGGTGGCTGCACGCCCGAATCGCAAGACAATCGTTAGCGATACGGCGAACTTTCCGACCGACAGGTACATTCTCGAAGGCATCTGCAAGCAGTATGGCCTCAAACTTGTTTTGATTGACGATGATTCTGGTGAAGAATTTGTTTCACCTGAGATGCTCAAGAAAGTTCTCAACGATGACGTCGCACTAGTAACTCTGTCTGTGATTCAGTATCGCTCGGGTGTGCTGCATGATGTCCCCAAACTCACTCAGCTTGCGCGAGATGCGGGCGCTTTGTTTGTTTGGGATGCAAGCCATGCAGGCGGCGTCGTACCTATGCAATATGACAAAGACAAAGTTGATTTAGCTGTTGGTTGCACATATAAATATTGCAATTCTGGACCGGGGTCACCGGCCTGGCTTTATGTAAGCCACGCAATGCAAAACGAACTACAAGTTCCGATTCAAGGTTGGTTCGCGCAGCGTGACCAATTCGCAATGGGTCAGGGCTTTGACCGAGTTGAAGGCATGCGGGGCTTTCAAATTGCGAGTCCAAGCATCATCGGCATGCGGTGTGTTCAGACGTCCCTCTCGATGATTGAACGCGCCGGGCTTGAAGAGATCGCAAAGAAAGCAGCGATTGGCACCAACCTAATGATCGAACTTCATGATGCATGGCTCGCGCCGCTCGGTTTTTCGGTTGTAACACCGCGCGACTCACGCAGACGGGGCGGTCATATCTCGGTGCGTCACGAGCATGCTTATAAAGTTTCTGAGGCGATGCGGGTTTTTGGCAACGTCATTGGTGATTTTCGCCAGCCAGACTGCATCAGGTTGGCGATTTCGCCGTTGGCTACAAGTTATGTCGAAGTTTTTGACGGCTTCGCGCGAATTCGTGATCTAGTGACGACAAAAAAATATCTGGAGGTTGAAGAGTCGTCGTCACGCGTCACTTGATTTGTCGATTGGCGTGGTGGTTATCCAGCGAATGGCACTGGTCATCAAATAGCCAAGCGGTCTAAAAAATACTTGCTCAATCACCGGCAAATAGCCGACGCGCAATGGAATGCGCGCCCATGCCGGCAACGTCGAGACCGTTGCGACCATCAAAAGCCAATAGGGGATTTTTGCTGCACCTGGCAACGGCGGTTTGAACAACAAATACTTTGTCGCGTCGCGAGACTCACGAGTGCTTTTCAACTCTGGTCGATATGAATTAATCATTTCGCGAAGCTGTGCTTCAGTTTCTGGCGGGTCGATAACACCGACGGCGCGCGCGACGAACGCCGCATCTTTTACATATCCGTCTCGACCAGTCTGATCAAGCGGAGCCCTGCTGAATTTTTGGTAGGTGTGCAGAAATGAATCAATCTCGGCGATGTGCACCCACTTCAAAAGATGCGGATCGGTCGCCGAATAGTTGCGGCCATCACTGGCGACCCCATTCACCTTGACGTGCACCGCTTTGACGCGATTGACGATGCGTTGTGCTTCATCGGCGGGACCAAAACTCGTTGCGGCAAGAAAGTCTGCCGTGCGCTGAAGACGTCCCCATGGGTCTTGTCGGTAGTCCGAATAGTTTGCGACTCCGGCCATCGCCAATGGATGGAGCGACTGTAAAAGCAGTGCGCGCAGACCACCGATGAACATCGATGCGTCGCCATGCACAAGTCGTATTGGTCGATCTTCGGCGAACCATCGATCGCCAGGAGAGTTCATTATTTCGTGCTCACGTTGATTGGCATTTGGTCCAACTACGCGCGCGCGCAATTCAGTGGCGATGCCTTCACGAACCTGCGCGATTGAAATATTTTTGTTACGAAACTTCATATTTAATGTCTTCTATCGTGGCATCTTTTCATGACATTTGTCTAGGTAATCCACAACTACGATAGATGACATGAGTCATGTCGAGTCAGAAATCCCGACACCGCCACAACGAATGCCCAAGTGGGTGCCACGGGCAATAGTGCTGTTTTGGATTGGGTTTTTAGCGACCCTCGTGACGCGTGAAATCTTCAAGCAACTATCCAATTTCTTTATTCTGTTGTTGATTTCGCTGTTTCTTGCTTTGGCTATTGAGCCGGCAGTGAATCGTCTTGCTGCACGTGGTTGGAGCCGTGGTTCAGCGACGGGCCTAATGCTCGTGAGCGTCTTTGTCGCAGTCATTTCTTTTAGCGCTGCAATTGGCACTTTGGTCGCGACCCAAGCGCAAGATCTTTTGGATAACCGAGATCAATATGTGACTGAGACCGTCGATTTCATTAACGATACTTTTGGAACAGAAATCAGTGCGCAATCTTGGATTGACACAATCGGCGATCCAGATGGTTCAGTGCAGAACTTTTTCAGCAGCCAACAAGATCGCGTCGTTGGGCTGTCGCTCGGAGCGTTGAGTGGACTGTTGCAAGTTCTGTCGATCACGTTGTTTGCTTTTTATTTAATTTCTGACGGCCCTCGGTTGCGCCGTGCAATTTGTGGACGGCTGAGTGCCGATAAACAAAAAGTAGTTCTCGCTGTTTGGAACTTGGCAATTCAAAAAACTGGTGGCTATATCTACTCGCGGGCGCTTCTCGCACTTGTCTCTGCGTTTTTTCATTGGATTGCCTTTCAGGCGATCGGCACACCAGCACCTGTCGCACTTGCGGTCTGGGTTGGGTTAATTTCACAATTCTTGCCAGTTGTCGGAACGTATCTTGCCGGTGTTCTACCAATTTTGTTGGCGTTTCTAGATTCGCCAGTCAAGGCGCTAATCGTGATTGTGTTCATCGCCGTCTATCAACAACTTGAAAATTTCTTGCTCGCACCTCGAATAACAGCAAAGACTCTTGAGCTTCACGCCGCAGTTGCTTTTGGTGCCGCCATCGCCGGTGGTGCAGTACTTGGCCCAATTGGTGCGGTGCTGGCTTTGCCGTTTGCGGCGATGGTGCAAGGAATTGTTGGTAACTGGGGTAATCGATTTGAAATCATTGACAATCCGTTGGTTGCAAGCAAATCTCCAAAGAGACCAAGTTCGAGAAAACTGTCAAAAAAACAAAAGTGAAGCATTCATCTCGGTTCGCAATGGCGACAGTTGTTGTCACGAGTTTTTTGTTTATTAATTCTGCGCTGACAAACGCTTCTACTGACTCGTCAACAACTAGTTCAACATTGCCTAGTTCTGATAGCGCAAGTACTTCAACTAGCACAACAACATCAACGGTTGTACCGGTTCCGACTGCCGCAGAGACTGCATCTCAGTATCCGACTCGTGCCTTGAGGTTTCCACCATATTCGCGCTTGAATCCGCCACTTTTGCCCGCAAAATCTGGTTCAGGTAGACGAGTGGTTTACAAAAATAATCTGCAATGGGTTTGGGTTGTAGATGATCGAAACAACGTTTTGCGAGTTATGCCGGTCTCAGGTCGTCGTGGCGTGCCGAATCCGGGGGAGTACAAAGTAAATAGTCAGTCCTTGCGGTCGTACAGCCTCGACTTTGAAGGTGTGTGGTTCAACAATATGACTCGTTTTGCACTAGGACCTGCTGGTGGAAACATTGGTTTTCACGAGATTCCAACAAAAGATGGCAAGGTAATGCAAACAGAGGACCAACTCGGCACGTTTCAAGGCAGCGGATGTATAAGAATGTCAATTGATGACGCTAAATTTATTTTTAAGTTCGCCAAAGCCGGTACGAAAGTCGTTGTAGTCCCTTAAGCGAGTAAGACCAGTTTTTAGAATCTGGCGAGTTCAGTTTTTAACAAGTCAAGACCTAAGTTGCCAAGGTCAAGTGCGTATGCGTGCCACGCACGTAAGTCAAAACTCGCACCGTGCTTGCGTTTTGCATCGTCGCGAAGCGACAACCAAACACGTTCGCCAAGTTTGTAAGAGATTGCTTGTGCTGGCCAACCAAGATATCGATTGATCTCTGATTTATTGAAAGCATCGTCGCTTGAAGAGCGCGCCGACAGAAATTCAAGCGCTAATTCTGGTGTCCATGCTTCGCCAGCATGCCATTTTGACTCTTTTGGTATTGCGAACTCACAGTGCATGCCAATGTCAACGACAATTCTTGCTGCACGAAAGGCCTGTGCATACAAATAGCCAAGTCGAAACTCAGGTTTACCCAAGAAACCCAATTCATCCATCAAGCGTTCGGCGTAAAGCGCCCAACCCTCACCGTGTCCACTAACAAATTCGTTGCGTTGAAAGCGTGAGAGTTTTTCTGAGTTGACCGTCGCCATGCCAATTTGCAGATGGTGGCCGGGAACGCCTTCGTGATATGCGGTTGTCGGCTCACTCCATAACGGAAACCTTGTGCGACCGTTCGCCGGATACCAAGTTCGACCTGGTCTTGTCAGATCTTCGCTCGGGGATGTGTAATACATGGCGGCCGCGCCACCAGGTGGCGAAATCATTGCTTCAACGCGATGGATTTCTTTTGGAATGTCAAAGTGGTTTTCGCGAATCAAAAATGACATCGCATCATCCATAAGACCTTGCAACCAACTGCGCAGATTCTCTTCGCCTTCAATACTGTGGCTCGGGTCGGTGTCCAGAAAGTTTCGAACCTCATTCAGCGACATGTTTGGGTTAATTTCTCTGGCTGTTTTTACGAGTTCTGCATCAAGTCTTAAAACTTCTGCGAAGCCCCATTCATATGATTCGCGTGCGTCAACATTCATGCCCATAAATCGACGCCGAGCGAGCGCGTGACGTTCTTGGCCGACTCCGTTGCGTGGATCAGCAGCCGGTGCATATGTCTGGCGCAAGTAGTTTGCTGTTTCGCTCATCGACTTTGAGGCCGCGACTGCAGCTTTTCGCAAGTCGTCAAGCGGTGCGCCTTTAACGGTCGCAGCAGATTCAGCAAATTGTGTAAAAAAGCCTGGCGAACTCGGTGTTCCGGCCCAGGTTTCAAGTTGTTCGGCGACAACAAGTGCTTGACGACGTGGCGCAACTGTTTGGCGCTTGATTCCGAGATCCCAACTTTCGCGCATGCCAGCAAAAGCAGTTGGCACATTGCTCATGCGTTCAGCAATTGTCTTCCAGTTTTCTGCTGTTGCGGTTGGCATCAAGTCGAATATTCCGCGTGCCGAGTCGACATCGCCCGCAATCACACGAATTGAACGCAGGTGTTCACCTGCTTGATGTTCAAGTGTCGTCATCTCAAGCGAATTGCGTAACACGCCAGCAGCAAGCCGATCACGGTCGGCTGATATGTCGAGTGTGTTTAGAGTTGCGAGAGTTGAGCTCGTCACCTCGTAACGCTCTTCGTGACCGCGCGGGCTGTAGTCGGTCATTTCGTGATCATGACCCGCAATGCCGAGCGCGGTTGCGAGTCCTGGGTCGGTGGCGGCAAGTTGTTCGATGTATTGATCTGAAAGTTGATAAACGGGCGACTGATGCGTTGGATTTTTTGAATTTGCCATGTCTTTACCGTAGGCGGTTTTCATGTAATGCTCAAAGTGTGCCAAACCGCAAACTAGCCCTGGTTACTGGTGCATCATCGGGTATCGGTCGGCAGTACGCGATTTTTTTAGCAAAGAGCGGATACGACGTTGTCGTAGTTGCTCGTCGTGTTGAACTTCTTGAAGCACTGGCGATTGAGCTCAAGGCTTTTGGTGCCGAAACAAAAGTTGTTGTTGCCGACTTGTCAACAGATGATGGAATTCAGGCGACGATCAAAGAAGCACAAGATGTCGAGCTTCTCGTTCTCAATGCGGGTATTACTCGTGCGGCAAGAGTTGGGCAAACAGATATTCAAGAAATGAATCAGTTGAATCGACTGCTGGCAACAGGTGTTGTCGAAATTTGTGAGGCGGTAATTCCAAAAATGATTCAACGCAGAAGTGGTGACGTCGTAGTTGTCTCGAGCATTGCCGCATTTGTTGAAATGCCAAAGTCGGCTCTATATGCGGCGGCAAAAACTTATGTCATGTCTTACGGCAGAAGTGTGAACGCAGAGTTGCGCGGATCAGGGGTTCGGCTTTGCGTTGTTTGTCCTGGCTATGTGCGTACGCAGTTGCATCAAAACGCCGGACTTGAGCACTTAACCGTGCGAGTTCCTCGTTGGCTATGGGTTACGGCAGATGAAGTTGTGCGTAGTGCTCAAAAAGGTTTGAGTCAAAACAAAAGTGTTGTCGTCCCTGGCTTTGTCTATCGACTTGCCCGACCGTTTTTAAATTTGAGTTTCGCGCAACGATTTTGGCGTCGTAAAACGCGTCGTAACTAATTCGTAGTTTTGTCGCGCAGGTGGCGACCAACATATGCAACCACGATTTCATTTGTTTTTGCATCGTGATAGAAATGAATTCGCGCATCTCCACAGCGAATGTGGGCTTTTGCCATAACGTTCGCGCCCTTCCAGTCAATTGCATAGTCCTCGGCGTAGCGATTCTCAGCCTCATCGCTAATTGATGCCGCAAAGTTGCTTAATTGCTGGTTGCAATAGATATTGAAAACATTTGGAGCGAAGTCGCCTCGCTGCAGACGTGCAGCCAAGTTATTCAACTCGACCAAGTTTGAATAAACCCGACGCCCGTTCATTAGGTGCGATTCAGATGCCGAAGAGATTGCTCGTTCATGAAAAACTAGGTTGTCAAGATTTTTTCGTGCGTAAGTGACTGCATCTGTAACTTTGTCAAGGTAACTCTTGTCATTTTCCATCAATAAAAATGTTGCGAGTTGCGAATAAGCGCGATCTCGCTCTTCGGTTTTTTGTGCACTCAACATGTCGGTCAATGTTGCGTTCTCGAGTAGCCCTGCGTTCTCTTCAAGCAGTTCTTGATTGACACGGCGCAATTCTTCAGTCTCTTGTTGAGTTTGAGCTGTTGACGAATTGCTCTGAGCGGGTGTACTTACTTTTTTGGTCTGCTCGATGGCGCGTTTTTTGGGTGGAGCAAGCACAAGTGTGGCGAGTGAGCCAACCGAAGCGGCAATCAACTGTTTGACAAGTTCATCATCGTCTTGTTGATGGAAGTTCTCAACTTCAGCGCCACGTGGCCAGACGACTGTTATCCAACTTGGGCTGATGATTCGCGCACCATACAAATCATTAAATGCTTCTTCGGCAACATGAGAGGCAACATGGGCAACATGGGCGATACCTGCAAGTTGCAACGCAGTATTCGCACCTGTGATTGCGTTTGGCTTACCAACGGTTGTTTCTATCACTAACGGCAGGCGACGACTTGGAGCATCGGCAAATGCCGACAAAGACTGTCCGCCGATTTGATCTGTCTCAACTGAAACTTTTGCTCCGATTATTTTTTCGGCATCGCGAACTTTGAACAAGTTGACAATCTCAACAACGAGTTGATTAAGTCGTTGCTCTGGTTTGTCAATTGTTCGACGTGGCAGCAAAGCCGGCTTGGTGGGTCGCAATGTTCTACGCAGATCAAAATAGAGTTCATTTTTTGAGACAATTAGTGTGGCGGTTGTGCCGCGGGCGGCGGCTTGGCGTGAATCTTGTTCAAGCACATCAACACGAAAAATCGGGTCGTTAGGGCTATGGCGGATATTCACAGGTGTTGAATTCGTTCGATCTTCGAGCGGATGAACATCCTCAAGCCAACGGAACACAGCGTCGATTGCAGGCTGGCGCAAGTCTCTGTTTGGTGTTGCAATTGAGAATCCGTATGTCGTGATCACTACTTAGACGCTACCAATGCGCAATTTGGTGTTGATTTGGCGAACTAGTGTAAAAAAGTGTCAATAACCACGGTCGTAGGCGTCTTTGCGACTTGTACTTCTATTGCCTTCATCTGGCCACAAGTGGTTCGCGTTTTTGCGAAGGACTCAACCGAGGGTATTTCTCCGCCATCGTTTTTGCAAGGTTGCAGCGGTTCGTTGATGTGGACAATTTATGGAATAAATAAACCTGAAACACAGGTTGCAATTTCTAATGGATTGTTGGTTATCGCATTATCAGCAATTCTTTTTGTTTGTGTAAAACACAAGCGAATCGCATGGTGGATTCCAGTTTTGACACTCGCTGTTGTCTTTATTTTGGGTTCCATCATCGCCAATTACTCAATGACGATGATGGGCTGGTGCACTGTTGCTATCGGCGCGCCAGCGATCATTCCCCAAGTTGTTCGCGTCTATCGAACTGAACATCTATATGGTGTCTCAGCAGCGATGTATGCACTGTTGTTTGTGTGCTGTCTTACTTGGTTGATTTATGGCGCGATGATCAATGATTGGTTTGTATCGCTACCAAATCTTGTGGGCACATCTGGCTCGCTCTACATTTGGTATCGCGCGGTGCAGTCACACAAAAAATTTCAAGCACCTGCCGAGGCACCAGCAAACTAGTTAAGTTTTAGTGCTGCGCTTACTTCGCCACAGCGCGGGTGACGCACAGTGAGAGCAACTTCGGCGCCATGACTTGCGCGCACAACCCACGAATGCATCAATCGATCCGGCGTGCCGTCTGACATTGCGCCACCGTTCAATAAAAACATCGCCCGACCCGACAACTGACCAACTTTTTCTTTTGCCGCACAGCCAATAGTTGTTGCACCAGAAATCTCAACGGTGATTGGCAAAACAAGTTTGTGGTCATGGGCGAGTCTGGTCACTTCGGTGCCGAGCCAGCCAGTGTTGGCTACGCCGATTTCAACTCGCCAGGTGTCATTGCCTAATGCTTCGGCCTTTGTGTGTTTTATTTCAAGGCGAGGCGAGGCCATTGCTTGATAAACCGCAACTTGCGCATGATTAGCAATTTCAGCACGCAACTTTGTAGACGGCGCATTTGTCCAAATACGAAACCCATCGGCACCGCCGAGTTCAACTTTGCCAAGTTGTGGATGATCGAATTTGTACCACTTGACGTAACTATCTGGTGCGTGGGTGTCTGACCATCGGCAGACGGCGAGATCTTGTTCGACTGTTGGTCCGACATACCAAACGTCAGTTGAAGAGTGTTCGCCAGTTGCATGAAAAATAGCATCCCAGAATTCGGTGGTCCATGAATAAACGCCGAGATGGTCGTATGCCCAGTCGTCGCCGGCACCACCCATCACCGAAGATTTATCCCATGTGAGATCTTCGAACACCGAGTGCACCGGATACGTAGTTAATGGTGTCGAATGTTTGCCGAACTCGTTAAAGAAAAATAAATCAACAGGCGGCAACTGCGAATCTGATTTACTGCTGCTTGGTCGCAACATAAAACCGCCGGCCGTGTGAAACGCGTTGTAGCCACAGACATTTGGTCGTGCTTTAACTGCGCGCACGAGCGAATCAGTTTCAGGTTCTGAAAGCGGGTGATCACCCGAACCGAGAACGCTCACACCCCAACCCGCAGGAAAGTTTCGATTCAGGTCGAGACCTGCTGGGTCGCGCGGCTGGTCGACAGTGAAGCCGTCGTAGTTTTCAATCAGGCCCTCTTGAATTAATCGGTAGCGAGTAGTGCCGCGTGGTGCGCCGAGTGGTCCGACGGGCACCATCACGCGAGGTTCTTGTTTGTGTTCGATCCATCCGCCGTCGGGGTCGGCAATTCGCATCGTCAGTATTTTTCCGTCGCCGTCAATATCTTGCGGATGCAATCCCGGCCACAAGTGACCATCGCGCCACGGCCAAGGTCGCACACTTGAACGATGGAACAATGGTCGGTCGGCGAGTGCATCTTCGACGCCGTCTGGGTTCACGCGCGGTGCAATATAGAAAGTTCGCGTACGCAGCGCTTCGACAACTACCTCGTCTCGATTGCTGAATTTCTCGGCGAGATCTTGAATTATGAATAGCGCGGCTGCTCCACCTGTTACTTCAACTGCGTGAATATTTGCGTCGATCCAATGTGCAGGTTTCGTGTCGTGTGCGCCCGTTGAAGTGTCGGTGATTGTCGCCAACATCAACTCACGACCTTTGTGTGATTTGCCGTATGACTCGACGCTGACAAGATTTGGGTACTTCTTAGCAATCGCGTTCAGCCATGCCACCATCTCGTCGTAACGCAAGAACCGATCAAACTCATATCCGTTAATAGCCATGCCTCAAAAGTTACACTCTCGCTAGGAGGTACGCGAAGTGCCGCATGTTCCTGTGTTTCAGCATGCAATTGGAAAGTGGCGCCCTAGTTGGCGCGGGCGCATCCACGGTGTCGCAGTCGCCGTAACGATTCCTGCAGGCATCGTGCTCACACTCGTAACTCCAAGTGGTCTGCCACGCATCGCAGTTTTGGTTTATGTGCTTTCGCTCCTGGCACTTTTTTCAACATCAGCCTCGTATCACTTATTGACGCGGTCGCAGCGCGCGCAACGCACAATGCGTCAACTCGATCACGCAATGGTTTATGTGTTGATCGCCGGCACGTATACACCAGTCTGTTTACTCGCGCTGCCGCGCAAAATTGGCGTTCCGTTCTTGATCGCAATCTGGTTGGCTGCGGCGCTTGGCATCACGCTAAAAATCACGTGGCGCGCGCACAAAACATCTGGTGCAATGTATTTAGTTATTGGTTGGGCCGCATTAATAATTTTGCCGTGGTCGTATCACATGGCCGGATTCACAAGTTTGTTGTTGTTCGCCCTCGGTGGAATCGTCTACACAGTTGGAGCGATTTTGTTTTATCTGCAGCGTCCACAACTCAAGCCGCTCGTGTTCGGTTTTCACGAAGTGTGGCATGTGTTCACTGTTGTTGCTGTTGCTCTGCAGTTTGCTGGCGTCGGTGTGCTGATTGCCCGCGTCGGTTAGCTTGAAGTCCGTTTATTAGTCGGATAGCGTTTCATTAGTTTTTAGTGACCTACTTGCGATTGAGAGACTCAAGTGAGCGAAATTTTTTGGTGTACGACGTGTCTAAACATGTCGACCCGTCCTCGAATTGAGTTTGACAGTCAAGACCGATGCAATGCGTGTCAATGGGCAGAGAAGAAAAAGACTCTTGACTGGGGCCCTCGCCAAGTTGAGTTAAAAAACTTGCTTGACGCCCACCGCTCCAACGATGGATCATTCGACTGCGTGGTGCCAGTTAGCGGCGGCAAAGACGGTTCATATATCGCGTACCAACTCAAACACGTTCACGGAATGCATCCACTTTGTGTAACGGTCACCCCGCCACTTGCGTCGGCAACTGGTGCTCAAAACATTCAGAACTTTATGAACTCAGGGTTTGACTTGATTCAAGTCAATGCTGCTGCTGAGACAATGAGAAAGTTGAACAAAGCAGGATTCATTGAAAAGGGCTTTCCTTATTTTGGTTGGCTCGCAGCAATTGAGTCTGCGGTGCCCAAATTTGCCGCGCGCTTCGGAATTAGCTTGGTGTTTTACAGCGAAGAAGGCGAGACAGAATACGGTGGTACGTCAAAACTCGCTAATACACCGTTTTATACGCCGTCATTTCAAAAAGAAGTTTATTTAGAGAACGGTTTTGAATTGGTTGCTAAAGCCGCCAATGTCAGTCAGGGCGAACTTGAGTTCTTTGCTTTTGTTGAAGACGAAGAGTTTGAAAAACTCGGATTGAAGATTGCTCATTGGTCTTACTTTGAAGACTGGAACCCGTATTACAACTATCTCGTCGCCAAAGAACACTGTGGATTAGTTGAAGAATCTGAGACCAACCCAGGAACCTTCACTAACTACGCACAAAACGATCAAGATCTCTATTCTTTACACGTTTATTTGATGTATCTCAAGTTTGGCTTTGGTCGGGCAACTCAAGATGCTGGCATCGACATTCGGCGTGGGGCAATGAGTCGTGATCAGGCCATTAATTTAGTTCGTGCATACGACGGTCACTATCCGGAAAAATATATTCAGATTTATCTTGACTATTTCAAGATGACGTTGGAAGAATTTGATCTAGTTCTTGATAAATGGGCGAATCGTGATTTGTTCACAAAGGTTGCTGGACGTTGGCAGCCAACATTTAAAATAATTTAACTTGTTTTTTGCTCGTTTTTACGACGATTAACACCGAGCGAAACAATCGTTGCCGGGATAAAAAACGCACGACCGTGAAATGAAACGTCATCCCAATGTTTTGTCGTAACTGGCGCGTGCCACGCGCGAATGCGATAGATGAGGAATAACAAAATCAATGCATGCAACGAGATAATTGACCAGGCAAAACCCTGTGTGCCGATAATGTCGAGAAACGGTGCAGCAACAAGCGGTCCGATCATTGCACCAAAGCCATACAGCGTGACAAGTTGCGACGCTGCGGCTCCCATTTGTTCTGGCGATACCCAGTCGTTTGTGTAGGCACCAGCGATTGCATACAACGGAAAACTAAAACCACCAATGGCAAACAACAGAACAATCGTCCAGATGCTCTCAACAGGCTGATAAAGCATCAACACCGCCAAGATAATTACGGCGCCCGAACTTAAAAGACCGATGATGCGACGATCAATGTCATCTGATGCAGATGAGATCGGCCAAGTCAGCACCATGCCGCCGATTTGTAGAACCGCAATCAGAACACCAACACGACCAACGCTAAGACCCTCGCGCGTGGCGTGAATTACTGCCATGCCGAGTAGTCCGCCGTGGGCAAGACCAACGAACAGAATTGTGCCGAAACCTGTGGGCACGATTTTTGCAAGCTCGCGCAAACTTATGTGCTCGTGATTTTCAGTATCAGGAGTGGCCGCTTGCTCTGAAACGGCGACCGGAACTACCGCGAGTGATGCCAAGATCGCGGCAAAGATGTATCCACTGAGACTTCGTGCGTCAAAATTGAAAACCATCAATTGACCAGCACCATATGCACCGATTGTTACGACGTTGTAGACCGCAAGCAGGCGACCACGAAAGTGATTTTTTGCTAAACCGTTGAGCCACGACTCGGCGACGACATAAAGACCCGCGAAACAAAAACCGGTGCTGCTGCGCATGATGATCCAAATAATTGGTGAATCAAAAACACCCGCGACAAGTGTCGATGCACTCAGCAAAGAGGCGAGTGCGGCGTAAACGCGAATGTGCCCCACTTGTTTGAGTGCTCGAAGCGCGTACCAAGAGCCGAGCAAAAACCCGGCGTAATAAGCGGTAGTGATGCCGCCGCTGACGAGTGTTGGCAATTGTTCGAGTTCGGCACGGATGCCGATCAGCGTGCTGAAATTGCCGGCCGAGACAAGCAGAAATGTGAGCCCTGCGAAAAGCCCCCATGTGGCCAAGAGAATTGACTGGCGATTTGAGTTCAATTTGGGGATTAATCGCACTTATTTAGTCAAGCACCTTTCGCGAATGCCATTGAGTTTTTGCGTCGGTCGTTTGTCTCGCAGTTTTGCCAAAAAATCATTTGAACAAATCGCTTCGTAATCAACTAGCCTGACAGCGACTTGGGTCGCTAGCTCAGTTGGTAGAGCGACGGACTTTTAATCCGCAGGTCCAGGGTTCGATCCCCTGGCGACCCACTTTTATCTCGGTCTGGTGCGACTCAGCCTGTGTTGTTCAGTCTGACGTGTTCAGTTCAAGCACATAGAACGAGTCGTTCGTGTAACGCACTGTGGCGTATGGCTCCCAGTTGGTGCGGTCAGTGGTCGATCTGTCGACTACATACCAAGTAACGCCATCTGATTCCATTTGTTGCAGATGCTCGGCGGTTGGTTCTGCTGCGAAACCCAAGGTGGTTGTCTGGCGCTTGTCCATTTCAGGCGTGAAACCCGTGTAGTGAACAGATGTCGCTTGCAACCAAGTTCGCCGATGCATATACGCCACCAACAGTGCGTTGTTAGTTCTTTTGCATGTCTC
>ENA-ORFA01000066-ORFA01000066.1-marine-metagenome-genome-assembly--contig:-NODE-66-length-49794-cov-5.030613_pt1 | contig 49794 bp, 35 predicted proteins | sample MGYA00248621_ERZ508587 | MGnify/ENA primary metagenome ERZ508587 (study PRJEB26250, sample SAMN06266239) | marine metagenome | isolation source: Columbia River Estuary | place: USA:Columbia River Estuary... | reverse complement strand
GGGAAGTTGGCAAAACAGGCAGATGGTTCTGTTGTGGTGCGCATGGGCGACACCATGTTGCTCGCTACTGTTGTGGCGGCACAAGACGCAAAGGAAGGCGTCGATTTTCTTCCACTAACGGTAGATTACCGCGAAAAATACGCGGCAGCTGGTCGTTTTCCAGGCGGGTTCTTCCGTCGCGAGGCACGCCCTTCTGAAACCGAAATTTTGGTCATGCGTTTGGTAGATCGCGCTTTGCGTCCGCTCTTCCCAGACGATTACCACGCAGAAGTTCAAGTCATGATCCAACTCATGTCTTACGACGGCGTTCACAACCCAGACGCATTATGTGGTTTGGCTGCTTCTGCAGCAATTGCCGTTTCTGACATTCCGTTTAACGGCCCAATGTCTGAAGTACGCGTAGGTCGCGTGAATGGCGAGTTCATCATCAACCCAACGATGGCAGAAATCGCAATTTCTGATATCGATGTCATGGTTGCTGGTACCGCTAAAGATGTCAACATGGTAGAAGGCGAGATGCAAGAAATCTCAGAAGCCGAATTGGTTGAGGTCATTAAATTGGCCCACGCCGCAATTATCGAACAATGTAACTTCCAATTGGAACTCGCTGCAGAAATCCTTACTGCCAATCCAAAACGCGAATACTCCCACGAGTCTCACGATGCTGACGTTCGCGCAAAGGTATTCGAATTGGCGATGGAAAAATGCAAAGACGTAGCACGTCAAGGTTTGGCCAATAAGGCAAAACGCACAGAGTTATTCGATGCCATTAAAGCAGAAGTGAAAGCAGGTTTTTCTGAAGAAGAACTTGAGCATGCAGGCAAATTCATCTCGACTTACTTTTCAGAGGTCAAGAAAAAAGCAGTTCGTTGGGTCATGCTCAATGAGCGCAAGCGCTTAGATGGCCGTCAGTTCGACGAAATCCGTCCAATTTGGGCCGAGGTAGATTACCTTCCAATGGTTCACGGTTCGGCGGTCTTTACCCGCGGAGAAACGCAGTCACTCACCACACTTACCCTAGGTGGTAAAATGGACGAGCAAATGATCGACGGCGCTACTTTCCAAGGCACCGAAAAATTCTTATTACACTACAACTTCCCACCATTCTCAACCGGTGAGGCAAAGCCACTTCGCGGTACGTCTCGTCGCGAAATTGGTCACGGTAACTTGGCGCTTCGCGCGCTCAAGCCAGTGATGCCAGACGACTATCCATACGCGGTTCGCATCGTTTCTGATATTTTAGAATCGAACGGTTCGTCTTCAATGGCCACGGTTTGTGCCGGAACACTCGCCCTCATGGACGGTGGTGTACCTATCAAATCTCCAGTTTCTGGTATCGCAATGGGCTTGGTTGCCGACGAAGGTAAATTCGCTGTATTGTCTGATATCCTCGGCGATGAAGACCACCTCGGTGACATGGACTTCAAAGTAACCGGAACTGCCAATGGCATCACCGCATGTCAGATGGACATCAAAGTAGATGGTTTGCCATACGAAGTCTTGACGCAAGCACTCGAGCAATCGCGCGCAGGTCGCTTGCACATCCTCGGCAAAATCACCGAAACCATGCCAGCACCGCGTCCAGAGCTCAAGCCGCAAACACCGCGTCTAGAGGCATTCAACGTGCCGAACGAAATGATTGGTGCCATCATCGGACCTGGCGGAAAAATCATCCAAGGTTTACAGAAAGAAACCAAAACCACCATTACCATTGAAGAATTACCAAATGGTGAAGGACGTGTTCAGGTACTTTCTAACAACGGTAACGACATGGCAGAAGCCATTCGCCTCATCCGTCAAATTGCATTTCCACCGCAAGTTGACGAAGGTGCTACTTACGAAGGAAAAGTGAAGTCTGTCAAAGAATTCGGTTGCTTCGTTGAAATCGTGCCTGGTACCGACGGCCTGATCCACATCTCTGAATTTGCCTGGGAAAAAACAGCAAAAATGGAAGATGTCGTTAAGGAAGGTGAAATGCTCACGTTCAAGGTCATCGGAAAAGATCCAAAGACTAAAAAATGGAAATTATCTCGCAAAGTTTTGTTGCCACGTCCTGAGCGTCCGGCACCAGAACAACCAACTGCAGAGTAAGCTCTGTTTCATTTACTGATCAAAGGCGAGGGCAACCTCGCCTTTTTAATGGAGTATTCATCTTAATTTCCAGTAAATTAACTTACAAAGTTGTAATTTTACCTATCTAAAAATATGTTTATGAAAAAAGGTTTACTTTTTGTTTTAACTATTCTAAGTCTAAATGCATTTGCACAGGCCTTTGAAGCTTTTAATTTCACAGGCTTGGCCAACGCCAATGGCTGGACCACCCACAGCGGAACCGCTGGGCAAATTTTAGCGGTAACAACACCGTCTGGATCGGGCAACAGCCTTTCTTATCCTGGTTTAGCAGCTTCTGTAGGCAATCGCATTGAACTCAACTCAACTTGGTCGGAAGACATCAATAAGCCTATCGCCATACCAGGAACCACTGGTTACTTTTCTTTTTTGTTGAATGTACTTAATACTACCGGTCTTACAGCTGCTGGTAATTATTTCATTGGTTTTGCAGCTTCGGCCGGCGCTACAAATGTGACTATCTTTTTCCCTCGTTTACACATCAAACTGGGAACGACCCCAAATACTTTTCAGTTGGGCATCCTCAATACCTCAGGAGGTACCGTTAGTATTTCCTATGCTCCAACAGAATACCCTTTAAATTCGACCCTTTTCGTGGTTGCCAAAGCAACGGCCACTGCTCCGGGTTCGCCGATTACCGCCTCGCTTTGGGTCAATCCCATTCCAGGTGCGGCAGAACCAGCCGCCGCAGTAACCAACTCTTCTGGCACCAGTACTTGGGCCACCGCAGGCATCCAATCCATTTTCCTCAGACAAGCTGCCGGCACAGGCAACTATGAAATCGACGAAATTCGAGCTGGAGATACTTGGGCTTCTGTAACACCCGGCTCAGCGGCGTCTTGTGTGAGTTATAATACCATCGCTGCAACTGCGTGTAATACCTACTCGCTCAACAACCAAACCTATACAACTTCGGGAACGTACGTTCAAACTTTGGCCAATGCCAATGTAGCGGGCTGTGATTCCATCATCAATTTGAATTTGACGATCAATAATGCAAATACGTCCACATTAAACATAACCAATTGTGGGCCTTATACTTTGAACAACCAGACCTACAGCGCATCTGGCACCTATACCCAACTGACACAAAACATTGCGGGTTGTGACAGCACTATTACGCTCAATCTCAATATAGTAGGTTCGCTTACGTATTACCAAGATGCAGACAACGATGGTTATGGAAATGCAGCCGTCACCCAAGTGGGTTGTGCAGCCATTCCCGGATACGTAACGAATAGCACCGATTGCAACGACGCTAACAATGCTATTTATCCGGGTGCTGTAGATGTGCCAGGAAACGGCGTAGACGAAGACTGTAATGGTTTCGACGCACCCTTGCAGTTCGGTATTTACGAATTTACCGATGTCGCGAATTGTCCTGTTTTGGCCAACGGCGTGACCACACAACCAAGTGTCGCTACATTCGGTGCTTTTACCAACCAAGGATCCACCTGTTCGCCAACGGCCAATGTTTTCAATAATACCGGCTGGAACATGACCCCAACAATTGACCTCAATCAATACAATCAGTTCAGTATTACAGGAGCTAACTGCAGCAGCCTTAATATTGCCAAACTTGCTTTTAACCACCGAGTGAGTTCTACAGGTGGTACACCAACGATCCACATCCGTTCAAGCTTAGATAATTATGCAGCCGACATCGATACCGTTGGAACGGCATGGAACGGTAACAACGTTTTAGCAGATACCGTGGTTTTACCTGCAGCATTCACCAACATTAGCGCCGTTACCTTTCGCTTTTATATCACCAACCAAGCCACGGCAACTTCAACCTTCCGTATGGATAACGTTTCGCTTTGGGGAACTTCAAGCACGCTTGTGCCTAGTTTGTTTTACGCAGATGCAGATGCTGACGGTTTTGGTAATCCTGCGCAAGACACGCTTGTTTGTAATGCACCAGCGGGATACGTAGCCAACAATACAGATTGCAATGACAACGATGCAGCCATTAATCCGAATACGGTTTGGTATCAAGATCTAGACAACGATCAAGTAGGGAACACAGCAGTTACTCAAATTTCTTGCACCCAACCAAGTGGTTACGTTTTAGCCAACGGCGATTGTAACGACAACAATCCAGCAATTGTAGCCCCTGTTATCTACTACACCGACGCCGATCAAGATGGTTTTGGCGACGACGCCACCGCCACACCTTTCTGTCAAGCTCCGGTCAACATGATTGCCATCGGCGGAGATTGCGATGACACCGACAACGCTGTATATCCAGGTGCTCCAGAAGTGTGCGATGGCCTTGACAACAATTGCAATGGTCAATTCGATGAAGGCTTGACTTTCTTGAACTATTACTTTGATTTTGACGGCGATGGTTTTGGTATTGGGAACCCTACCGTAGCGTGTTCGCCGATTACCGGTTACGCCACACAAACGGGTGACTGCGATGACAGCAACAATGCAGTGTATCCTGGTGCGGCAGATTCAGAAGGAAACGGCATCGACGAAAACTGTGATGGCGTCGATGGTAATCTTGGTATTGAAAATGTAGCACTACATATTCAACTTTCTCCAAATCCAACTTCAGACCTCGTTCAAATTGCCTTCAACCAAAGTTTTGTAGGTCAGCTCTTCCTGACGGATTTAAACGGAAAAGTGCTTCAATACCATACAGTGAGTGGGCTTTCTCATCATTTAGACCTTAGCTCGCTCCAAGCAGGAACTTATCTGATTAAAATTGCTTCCAATGTTCATCGCATTGTGAAAATGTAACAATTTCTAAGTCAGTCCGTCATTAGATATAAAGCCACCTTCGGGTGGCTTTTTTGTGCCCATTTCTTTGTACTTTTATTTCAAATCTGTTTCAATGAAAAAATTATTATTTCTCCTTCTTCCCTTTTCGGCCCTTAGTCAATATTTTCAGCAAGACGTCAGTTACCAAATCGATGTCAAGCTCGATGATAAAAATCATTTTTTGAGTGGCTTTGAAACACTCAACTACAAGAATAATTCGCCTCAAAGTCTAGATGTGATTTATATGCACGTTTGGCCCAATGCCTACAAAAATAAAGAGACCGCACTCGCGCAGCAGCTCAAGCGCAACGAGGGTGATAAAATTGCTAAAGCTGATGCCAAAGATTTGGGTTACATCGATTCTTTAGATTTCAAGGTAAATGGCGTTGCTGTTCAATGGTCATATACACCTGAACACCAAGATATCGTTGTGCTCAAACTTGCCTCGCCTCTAAAATCCGGTGAGTCCATTCAAATTTCGACACCTTTTAAAGTGAAAATTCCTTCAGGTAGTCTTTCTCGTCTTGGCCATATTGGTCAATCCTATCAAATTACCCAATGGTACCCTAAGCCAGCTGTTTACGATCAGAATGGTTGGAATGCGATGCCTTATTTGAATCAAGGTGAATTCTATTCAGAATTTGGAAGTTTTGATGTTAAAATCACCGTACCATCCAACTATGTTGTGGGCGCAACCGGTGAGCTTCAGACCGCTAGTGAAATTGCTTTTTTGAACCAAAAGGTAGAGGAGAGCAAGAAAAAACTTGAAAAGCTACTCAATTCTGAAACAGACCGTTCTAAGAACTTCCCAGAGTCTGCCGGTACCTGGAAGACCATTCAATACAAACAAGACCGCGTGCATGATTTTGCTTGGTTTGCCGACAAACGATTCTTGGTTCAGAAAGGCGAAGTTGTTTTGCCGCACTCCAAAGAAACCGTCACAACTTGGGCTATGTTTACCCCTCAAAATGCCAAGTTATGGGCCAACGCGCTCGAATACCTCCACGATGGCACCTATTACTATTCTCTCTGGAATGGTGATTACCCATACAAACACGTTACTGCCATTGATGGCACCATCAGTGCTGGCGGCGGCATGGAATACCCAATGATCACCGTAATCGGCAATGCAAGTACCAAAGAAGAACTTGAAGTTGTTATTGTTCACGAGGTAGGGCATAACTGGTTTTACGGAATTTTAGGTTCCAATGAACGCGTTCATGGCTGGATGGACGAAGGCCTCAATACACTAAACGAAATGCGGTACGTGCAAACCAAATACCCAGACAACACGCGCTTTTCAGATATGGTTGCAGGCGGACGCTTTCACCTCAATGACCTCGATCACCACGACTCCGGCGACGTTACTTACCGCACTTTAGCAAGTTTTGGCCTCGACCAACCTTTGGAAACACATTCCGATGACTTTTCAAGTTTGAATTACGGAGCCATTATGTACCAAAAAACTGGCGTAGTATTCTTCTACCTCATGGATTACCTCGGTGCCGAGAAATTCGATGCTGCCATGTCTGCCTACTACCAACAATGGAAATTCAAGCACCCACAACCCGCAGATCTTCAAAAAACACTAGAAACACAAACCGGAAAAGACCTCAGTTGGTTGTTCAAGGACCTCATTCAAACCACCAAGCACCTCGACTACAAAGTCAAAGATGTGCAAATTGCAAAAACTGGAAGTGTTGTAAAATTAGGCAACCCAGGTCAGGTCAATGGCCCAATTGAAGTGAATGTATATGGTAAAAATGAGCAAATAGAAACTGTTTGGGCTGAACCCGGTCAAAAATCTGTTGCAGTTCAAACTCCATTCGCCGACATTACAAAAGTAGAGATCGACCGCGCAAATGATATTCCTGAGCTCAATCGCCAAAACAACCTTTGGGTAAAAGATCAACTCTTCCACAAAGTGGAACCATTGCGTATGGAATTCTTGTTCGGAGACCACGAAAAAGACAAAAGCACTATTTTCTGGACGCCAATGCTGGGTGGCAACGCCTACGACGGCCTCATGGCTGGCGTTACAGTGCACAACATTGGCTTGGCGCCAAAGAAATTCACCTACCTCTTGAGCCCAATGCTCTCTACCGCCAGATTGCGCCCTGCCGGTATTGCTGAGTTCTCTTATCAGATCTTGCCAACAAAAGCCGTCGAACTCCTGCGTCTTGGTTTGTCAGTCAAATCTTTTGGTACACTCCGCGATGCCGACAATAATTATTTTGTGGCGTTTTCGCCTTACGTTTCTATCAATTTTGGTGAGCGCAAGGCCCGTCATGCTTTTCATCACGACCTATTGATTCAAGGAATTTATAAAGAGAATATCCTTGGCAACAACATTTCATATAACGATCAAGGAATCTTTGTTCAGCATACGTCCAACTACAGAAAACCAACTTATCAGGCACAATGGACGAATCGCTACGAATATTTCAAAACAGGTGAAGAATTTATTTCTCGTATCTGGACCAATCTGAACCAGAATTTTTCTTACTCAATAGGGGAAATGGACCGCAGTGTTACCCTCAATCTTTTTGGTGGTTATACCTTGAATCATCAATATTCCAACTTGAGTGGAGACCGCTTCTTTTGGGCAATGAACGGTTTGCAAGGTCAGCAAGATTTGTTTTTAGAAGACTACAACTTTGGTCGTTCTGATGTTTCTGGTATTTGGTCGCAGCAGCGCATGGAGCGCCATGGGCAGTTTCATACAGGTAACTCAGCTGGTAGTAATATCAATTGGCTCACCACAGCTACAGTTTATGCACAGTTGCCTATCAAACCTAATTTCTTTGGTGTTTTTGCCGATTTTGGAGCGGGGCGTGGTACATTTCAAACTGTTGACCTGTATTACAACGCTGGCCTTGCGCTTAGACTTGGAAAGGTATTTGGTATTTATTTTCCTTTGGTTTATGGCAATAATACCTTTTCTAGCGACCTCTTTACCAACTATGCGCAGAACATCCGCTTTAGCTTGCGCATCAATCCGGTCAATCGCCTTGGTTTGCATGCACGTTTAAATTCTTAATATGTCTGAAAATCGTCTTTCATTTGGTAAATTATTCTGGCCTAGTTTCCTAGCTGTTTTTGTGGCTGGTTTGGTCGGAATGGTGTTTTTCTTTCTCATTTTGGGTGGCATCATCGGTTCTTTTGGTGAATTCGGCCCCGAACCATTAGCGCTCCAAAGTAATACGGTTTTGCACCTGAAGCTTGCTGGTACCATTCAAGACGTTTCGGACGAAACCTTTGACCCAACTTCCTTGAAATTAGAGCGCACCATCGGTTTGCCAGAAATTTTAATTGGTTTGCAAGAAGCAGCCCAGGATTCCAAAATTAAGGGCGTCTTTTTGGAAATGAAAAACCCGACTATGGGAATGGCTACTGCAGAAGAGTTGCGTGAAGCGCTCCAAGTTTTTCAAAAATCCGGGAAATTTGCAATTGCTTATCTCTCAGGTGAACAAATTGGTCAGCTCGATTACTATGTCAGCAGCGCGTGCAAAGAAGTGTATGGCATGCAAGGTTCCAATATGCTTTGGAGTGGCTTACATGCCGAAAGCTTTTTTTTCAAGAAGTTACTCGATGAATTACAGATTGGCGTCATGGTGGTGCGCGGCAAAGAAAATGACTTCAAGAGCGCCGTAGAGCCATTTTACCGTACCGAAATGTCTGATTCAAGTCGCATGCAGATGCAAGTATTGCTGAATGGTTTATGGACACAAGTGCGCAATGATATTTCGAAAAGCAGAAAACTAGACACGCTCCTCATGGATTCATTGGTCAATACTTTTGCTGTCCGCAATCTCAATTATGCACAGGCCTATCAAATGATCGACCAAACACTTTACCGACATGAAGTGCTCACGCTGCTCAAGAAAAAAGTGGGGATCAATGAAAACACGCCGCTCAGGTTACAAGCTTTTTCTAAATATGCCCGCGATACCTTCCATGACCACCAATTACTCGCTCGTCAAGAGAAACATATTGCCGTCATTCTTGCAGAAGGAGATGTAGCCACCGAAGGGGAGGGCGTTAGTACTGAACGCATGACCAAAATGTTGCGTCAGGTTCGCGATGACGACGACGTCAAAGGAGTGGTCTTGCGCATCAACAGCCCAGGTGGTTCGGCATTGGCAAGTGAAGAGATTTGGAAAGAAGTCTCCCTGACGGCTGCCAAAAAACCTCTTTTTGTTTCTATGGGTGATTACGCCGCGTCTGGTGGTTATTACATGGCCACGCCCGCAGTACGCATTTTTGCAAATCCCATGACCATTACCGGTTCTATTGGCGTTTTTGGGGTGTTGCCATACGCTGGAGACTTTCTTCAACAAAAACTCGGCATCAGTACCGACGAAGTCAGAACGCACCGTTACGGCACAATTTCACTCACGCACCAACTCGATGCACAAGAATATGCATTTATGCAAACCGAAGTTGATGCCGTTTACGATCAATTTATTTCTCGCGTTGCCGAAGGTCGCCAGCTACGCAAAAAAGCAGTGCAGCAAGTAGCACGCGGCAGGGTATGGACCGGCACAGATGCAAAGCGCAGCAGACTCATTGATGTACTTGGAGGCCTCCAAAGCAGCATCTCTGCGCTATGTAAGCAAGTCGGTATTAATGATGTCGTCTATTATCCTCAAAAGGATGACAGTGCATTCAATGATTTAATCGCGCTGATAGACGAAGAATTCGAAAACGAAAAGAGCCGTGCCCAAGTGCAAATTCCGCAAGAATTACGCGCTTATTACGAAAAATTTGCACAAATCAAAAAAATAAAGGGCACCCAAATGCGCTTGCCTTTTACCTTTAATTTCTACTAAAAACCAAGTGTTTTACTAAGTTATTGACAATTAAATAGATAGATTTTCGTCTTTTTGTTGAATATTTTTATGTAATTATTAAACAATAATTGCATATCATTGTTATTCAATTATTATTGGCGGTATCCGAAAAGCCACAAACAGAGTAGGAACAATTAAACCTATCTATTATGTTTTTTTCTTTATCTAACGCACTGAACGTGCAAGCACTTTTTGAAAAAGGAGACGTTTACACTTACACAGCGTTTACCTTTTTCATTGGAACGATGGCCATGATGGCTGCAGCAGCATTCTTTTTTATGGAAATGCGCAACATGGAAGAAAAATGGAGAACTTCTATTTTAGTTTCCGGTCTCATCACCTTCATCGCCGCGGTCCACTATTACTACATGCGTGATTACTTCACTGCAACATCAACTTCGCCTACATTCTTCCGTTATGTAGACTGGATGTTGACAGTTCCATTAATGTGTGTGGAGTTCTACTTGATCACGAAAAAAGCAGGTGCTAAAACTAGCTTGCTTTGGAAATTGATCTTCGCTTCTGTAGTGATGCTTGTAACAGGATACTTCGGAGAAGCTGTTGACCGCAACAACAGCGTCATGTGGGGTGTGCTTTCAGGTGCAGCTTATTTCTACATCGCTTACCTTGTTTGGATGGGTGAAGTAGCACAATTGGCAGAATCAGCTGGTCCAGCTGTTGCAAAAGCAACACGCATCCTTGCATGGTTCGTACTTGTTGGATGGGCAATTTACCCATTAGGATACATCATCGGTACTCCTGGTGGTTTGTTTGGTGCTTTTGGTAGCGCTGATCCAAATCCTTGGATGGATGTTGTTTACAACATCGGTGATGCCGTTAACAAAATCGGTTTCGGTTTGGTTATCTATGCTTTGGCAAAATCTGATTCAAAGGCATAAAGGGTTAGTAAACTTTGTGTAATGAGTAAAAAAGGGAGGTTTTCAAAACCTCCCTTTTTTCGTATCCTCCATTTCGTTAGGATGAATTATTTTCTAGTAAATCTTCGGAAATCTACTTGGTTCTGAGTCATGCATCATGTCGAGTACCTTCTCAATGATGTCGTCGAGGTTGGGTTTGCTGAAGTAGTCACCGTCAGAACCGTAGGCAGGGCGGTGGTCTTTTGCGGCCATCGTTTGAGGTGCGAGGTCTAGGTATTGATAGCCGTTCTGTTTTACTAAAATTTGATCGAGCATGAAAGCGCTAGCTCCGCTGCTGACATCTTCGTCAACAATTAAGAGCGCGTTGGTCTTGGCTAAAGATTGGCCAATGACATGATGGATGTCAAATGGCAGTAAGGTTTGTGCATCGATGAGCTCTACTTCAACACCTAGCGTAGCTAATTGCGCCACGGCCTGTTCGCAAATATTGAATGTTGAGCCGTAAGAAACCAAAGTGAGGTCTGTTCCTTCGCGTACAATTTCGGGCATACCGAGTGGTTCAGTAAACTCGCCAAAATTGAGTGGCATACGTTCTTTACTGCGATAACCATTGAGTGGTTCAATGACCAAAGCGGGTTCGTCTGACTGAAGGAGTGTATTGTAAAATGCTGCTGCTTTTGTCATGTTGCGCGGCACGCAAACATGGACACCACGTAGAGAATTGATGATCATGCCCATTGGCGAGCCACTATGCCAAATACCTTCTAAGCGATGCCCACGCGTAGAAACAATGAGTGGCGCCTTCTGACCACCTTTGGTGCGGTACTGCACAGTTGCGAGGTCATCGGACATAATTTGTATGCCGTAAAGCAAATAATCCAAGTATTGGATTTCTGCGATTGGGCGCAAACCGCGCATGGCCATCCCGATTCCTTGCCCAATAATGGTGCATTCTCGGATGCCGGTGTCTGAGACGCGAATGCTGCCAAATTGTTCTTGTAAGCCTTCCAAACTCTGATTGACACCGCCAATTTTGCCCGCATCTTCTCCAAAAACAAGTACTTCTGGACGTGTTTCAAGAATTTTGCGGTAGTTCTCGCGCAAAATAATGCGACCATCTTCTAATTGCTGTTCGGAAGCGTAGGCAACAGGTACTTTTTGAATTTGAGAAATTTGTTGAGCTGAATTTGAGTAGAGATAAGAGCTGTAGCGGTCTTGGGCCTTGAGTTGGGTGCGTTGAATCCAAGCGGCTAACGCGGCGCGTTCCGGGCTTTGATCGTGTAAGCTTTGTCTTAATATTGATTTGGCGTTAGAAAGAAGATCTCTACGGATGCTGTCTTTTTCTCGGCTTAATTGTTGGTGAAGGGTGCTTGCCTGTGCATGAAGTGGGTGTGTTTGAGCAAAGCTGGCAAGAACTAGTAGAAGTTCGTTTTTATCTTGTTGGATGTCTTCGGTAAAGAGCTGCCATGCGGTGTTCTTAGCGTTTTTCACGCGTTCTTTGGCGCTTGCAGCGATTTGTTCGAGTTCTTCTTCGGTAGCTAACACTACACCTTTTTCTCCAAATGAAAGGATCCAATGCTTGAATTTAGAGATGCAGTCAAATTCAGACTCCCACTGAAGGCGCTCTTCGGATTTGTAGCGCTCGTGTGAGCCCGAGGTGGAGTGACCTTGTGGTTGATTCACTTCTTTGACGTGCACCAATACAGGGACGTGTTCGTCTCGGGCAATTTGCACCGCTTTTTCGTAGGTTTCGCACAAATGTGCGTAGTCCCAACCTTTGGTCACGAAGATTTCAAAACCTTTCTGTTCGGCATTGCGTTGAAAACCCGCTAGCGCGTCGGAAATACTGCCTTTGGTGGTCTGGAGCTCTCGAGGTACTGAAATACCGTAGCCGTCGTCCCAGACAGACATCACGAGTGGAACTTGCAAGACACCAGCGGCATTCATGGTTTCCCAGAAAGGCCCTTCTGAGGTGGAGGCATCTCCGATGGTGCCGAATGCGACTTCGTTGCCACCATTGGTGAATTTTTGAAATGCTTCGAGTTCTTTTAAAGTTGGATGTTCACGATATACTTTAGATGCTTGAGCCAAGCCTAATAAGCGGGGCATTTGCCCGGCGGTAGGAGAGATGTCAGAGGAGCTATTTTTCTGAGCCATGAGGTCTTTCCAGTTGCCATTTTGATCGAGGTTGCGCGTGGCGTAGTGTCCTCCCATTTGTCGGCCAGCGGACTGAGGTTCAATTTCGACGTCAGTATGGGCGTAAAGACCAGCAAAGTATTGTTCAAGCGTAAGGGCAGAAATGGCCATCATGAGGGTTTGGTCGCGGTAATAACCCGACCTGAAATCTCCGTTTCGAAATTGTTTGGCAAGCGCAATTTGAGCGAGTTCTTTTCCGTCGCCAAAAATGCCAAATTTGGCCTTGCCTGTAAGCACTTCTTTGCGCCCGAGTAAGGAGGCTTCTCTGGATTCACAAGCAAGTTGGTAATCTTGAATCACTTGTTGCTTGAAACTATGAAAGTCTAGCTGCTCCGTTGCTGGGATCGATTTGTCTTTGGCCATTTTCTGTTGATTGCACACAAATATAAGTATTTCAGGCCTGAATTTTGTTGTAAAATGTGCAATTTTGCCCATGATGAATCTACTGCAACTCGAATTATGTGCCGCTTCTGTCGAAGCACTTCCATTGGCCAAAACTTATGGTTTTACACGCATCGAACTTTGTCAAAATCTTGAACAAGGGGGGCTTACACCATCTGCGGGCCTGATTTTACAAGCGCTGGAGCTAGGTATTGAAACACATGTATTGATCCGGCCGAGAGCGGGTGGTTTCCATTACAGCCAAGAAGAAATGGAAGTCATCAAAAAGGAAATTCAGCACTGCGCACAATTGGGAGTTCATGGGGTTGTGGTAGGAGTACTCCAAGCTAATTTTGAGCTCGACAAAGTCCAACTCCTTGCATTGCAAGAGTTAGCGCCCAACATAGACTGGACCTTTCACCGCGCTTTCGACGAAAGCGTTGATTGGAAGCGTTCATTAGACATACTCATTGAACTCGGCTTCAAACGGGTCCTGACTTCCGGCTTTGCCTCTCATGTTGATCTTGGAATGCCCATTCTTTCGCAAATGTGTAGTTACGGTCAAGGTCGCATTGAAATCATGGCAGGCGGAGGCGTGAACGCAGGAAATATAGCAAAACTCGCTCGGATTGAACACTTATCAGCAGTTCATTTTTCGGCTACGCAAAAAGAATTACTCGACGAAGATTCGGCGTTTTCTGAGACCATTCTAAAAGTAAACGAAACCCGACTTCGGCGGATACTAGAGGCAATGTAAGGAAGCACCGATTAATTTGCGTACCTTTGTACTGTTTCGTCGGGTAAAAAATGTTGTTTACCGCGTTCGAACTTAAAAGATTACATGTTATTTAATGAATTACCCCTGGAGCCTAAGCTCCTTCAAGCCATCGCTGAAAAAGGCTATACAAATGCAACCCCAATCCAAGAAAAAGCGATCCCACCCATTCTCGAACAACGCGACCTCATTGGTTTAGCGCAAACCGGAACAGGTAAAACAGCTGCTTTTGCCATTCCCATATTAGAGTTGCTACACGCCAAAAAACCGCTAGATGGCGGTATCAAAGCACTGATTGTCACGCCCACGCGTGAACTCGCTATTCAAATTGCCGATAATTTCAAGGCCTATGGAAAGCATCTTGGGCTCCGCTCACTCGTGATTTTTGGTGGTGTCAAGGCTCATGCGCAAATTCAGACGCTCAAGCAAAAGCCCGCAATTCTCATCGCGACGCCAGGTCGTTTGCTCGATCTACACCAGCAAGGATTCATCAACCTCAAGCAGTTGTCCATTTTTGTCCTAGACGAAGCAGACCGCATGTTAGACATGGGTTTTATCCACGACGTCAAGCGCATCGTTAAATTATTGCCTAAAGAGCGCCAAACCTTGCTTTTTTCGGCCACAATGCCCGGAGAGGTCAAGAGTTTAGCTCAGAGTTTACTGCAGCAACCTATCGAAGTCACGGTAACCCCGGTTTCTTCTACAGCTGAACGCATAGACCAATGCATGATCCACGTTGCCGACCGCAAGCACAAAGAATCTTGTTTAGTAGAACTCTTGCAAAAAGATCCTGCAGAAAGTGTGTTGGTGTTTTCGCGCACCAAACACGGCGCAGATAAACTCGTTCGCATGTTGGGCAAAAATAAGTTACCTGCCTTGGCCATTCACGGCAATAAATCACAAAATGCCCGTCAAATGGCCCTGAGTCATTTCAAGGAGGGTAAAATTCGCATTTTGGTTGCTACCGATATCGCAGCAAGAGGTATTGATATTTCTGGTCTAGATTTAGTGATCAATACCGATGTTCCTACGGTTGCAGAGACTTATGTACATCGGATCGGACGAACGGGTCGCGCGGGCAGAGAAGGTAGATCAGTTATCTTTTGCGAGCCAGAAGACCACAAGTATTTCAAGGCCATTGAAAAACTCATCGCAAAAAAAATACGGGTCGAATAACCCGTATTTTTTTGAAGTATTTTTTGAACTTGCCGCTTTCTTTAGATTGCGGCAATTTTGTCTGACATATATTCGCCTGCTTTGAGTTTGCCGACGATTTGCGAGAAACAATCAATGGTGTAACGCACATCTTCTAGCGTGTGCACTGCGGTTGGAATCAAGCGCAAGATGATCATGCCTTTTGGAACCACAGGATAAACAACCATAGAACAGAAAACGTTGTAGTTTTCGCGGAGGTCAAAGATGAGGTTGGTTGCTTCAGGGATCGAACCGCTGAGGTATACAGGCGTTACGCAACTGTCAGTTGGGCCAATTTCAAAACCAGCTGCTTTGAGGCCATTCTGAAGTGCGTTGGTGTTTTCCCAGAGTTTGTCCTTGAGTTCAGGATGCTTGCGCATGAGTTCTAGGCGCTTGAGCAAGCCAAGAACCAATGCCGCTGGCATTGCTTTGGCAAAAATCTGAGAACGCATGTTGTAGCGCAAATATTCAACGACTTGTTCGTCGGAAGAGATAAAGCCGCCTATAAGGGCAAAAGACTTGGCAAAAGTACCGAAGTAAATGTCGATGCCATCCTGACAACCTTGTTCTTGGCCTGTTCCGGCTCCGGTTGCTCCGAGTACGCCAATGCCGTGCGCATCGTCTACAAACAAACGGAAGTTGTATTTTTCTTTGAGGGCGACAATTTCTTTGAGTTTACCTTGATCTCCGCGCATGCCAAAAACACCTTCTGTAATCACGAGAATTGCACCGCCAGTTTCGGCTGCAAGTTTGGTCGCTCTTTGTAATTGCTTTTCGCAATCTTCAACGTCGTTGTGTTTGAATACGAAACGCTTGCCCATGTGCAGGCGAACGCCGTCGAGGATACAAGCATGTGATTCGGCGTCATAGACAATGACGTCGTGGCGGTCGACTAAGCAATCAATTGCAGAGACAATGGCTTGGTAGCCGAAGTTACACAAGATAGTATCTTCTTTTCCGACAAAAGCCGAAAGTTCGTTTTCGAGTTGTTCGTGGTAGTTGGAGTTACCAGACATCATGCGCGCTCCCATCGGGGATCCGAAACCAAAAAGCGCAGCTGCATCAGCATCTGCTTGGCGCACCTCTGGATGATTGGCTAAGCCCAAATAGTTATTGAGAGACCAATTGAGTTTTTCTTTGCCTCTGAAGTTCATGTGAGGACCAATTTCACCTTCTAACTTGGGGAAAGTGAAGTACCCGTGAGATTCTTTGGCATGCATTCCGAGTGGTCCGCGGTTTGCCTTGATTTTTTCGAAGATATCTGCTGACATGCTGCTATTTTTTTGCAAAGTTAAGAGAATATAAAATATAACTCATGAACAAGTCTTTAGTTTTCAACAAGCTTTTCACTTAAAAACTGTGCGGTGGTGTTGTCTTTGAGTTTGATGAATTCTTTAGGGTGGCCAGCAAACAATAAATAACCTCCATTTTCACCGCCGTCAGGACCAAGGTCAATGAGGTGATCGGCACATTTGATGACTTCCATGTTGTGCTCGATGACCACTAATGAATGGCCTTTGTCCAGAAGCGCATTGAAAGCGATGAGGAGTTTTTCGATGTCGTAAAAGTGGAGTCCAGTGGTGGGTTCGTCAAATATAAACAGGGTAGGTGTCTGCTGATTGCCTTTACCTAAAAAGGATGCAAGTTTGATGCGCTGGGCTTCGCCGCCAGACATCGTACTGGATGATTGCCCCACGGTTAAGTAGCCGAGGCCGACATCGACAAGTGGCTGGATTTTCTCCGCTACGCGCTGGGCCAATTTATCTGGGTCTGCAGCAAAGAAATCCAAGGCTTCTTGCAGCGTGAGTTCCAGTAGGTCGGCGATAGATTTGTCACGGTAGGTGATCTCGAGCGTTTCTGATTTATAACGTTTGGCTTTACAGTGCTTGCAAGGGAGTTGTACATCGGCCATGAATTGCATTGAAACCGTAATGTTGCCCTCTCCTTCGCAGATTTCACAGCGTCCGCCAGCGACGTTAAAGGAGAAATAGCCGGGTTTGTAGCCGCGCAATTTGGCTAAAGGTTGACGCGCGTAGATTTCCCTGATGTCATCAAAAGCCTTGACGTAGGTGATGGGGTTGCTCCGCGATGATTTACCAATGGGGTTTTGATCGATGAATTCGACGTGCCTAATTTTTTTGATATCGCCGCTCAGACCGTTGCACTTGCCAATGAGGTCACTGCTGAGCCCGAGTTCTTTGCGCACCAAGGGGTACAACAAACGCTTGATAAGCGTCGATTTACCTGATCCGGATACGCCAGTGACGCAGACGAGTTGCCCGAGTGGAATTTGTACGTCCAAATTTTTGAGGTTGTTTTGGCGCGCATGGTGAATCTGAAGTTGGCCAAGTGCTGTTCGGGTTCTTTGAGGAATTGGAATTTGTTTTCGGCCAGTAAGGTATTGTGCGGTCAAGGAGTCACTTTTGCGCAATGCTTGAAAATCTCCTTGAAAGACCAAGTTACCACCCTGGCTACCGGCCAGTGGCCCAATATCTAGAATCTCGTCTGCGGCGCGCATGATTTCTTCTTCGTGCTCCACCACCAATACCGTGTTGCCTTGGTTTTTAAGGGCAGTCAGTACCTCTAATAGCTTTTTGGTGTCTCTTGGGTGCAAGCCAATCGAAGGCTCGTCTAGGATATACAAGGAGCCTACCAAGCTGGATCCGATTGAGGTCGCGAGTTGAATTCGCTGGGCTTCACCACCTGAGAGTGTATTGGAGTTGCGATTGAGGGTAAGGTACCCGAGTCCGACTTTTTGTAAGTAAGTAAGGCGCTGTATAATTTCTGGTAAGATATGTTTGCAAACGGATTGTTCGTAGGGCTTGAGTTCTAGTTGTGTAAAAAAGTCCAGGGCCTTATCTATGCTCATCAGTACAACATCTTGAATGCTTTGCCCAGCAATTTGAACATAGCTGGCGTCTTTTCGCAAGCGCGTTCCGTTGCAGTCCGGGCAAATTGTCTTGCCTCTGTAGCGCGACAAAAGAACTCTATATTGAATTTTATATGTCTGACTTTCAATTTGTTTAAAGAATTCATTTAAACCAACAAAGTAATGATTACCTGTCCATAAAAGCGCATATTGTTCCGGACTTAAATCTTGGATCGGGCGGTGAATGGGAAAGTCAAATTTATTGGCTTGAAACAATAAGGTTTGTTGGTATTCTTGCATGTTTTCGCCTTTCCATGGAGCTACTGCACCTTCGTAAATGCTTTTACTGCGATCGGGGAAGACCAGCTCTTCGTCGATACCAAGCGTCATGCCGTAGCCTTCGCATTTTTTGCAAGCGCCATAGGGGTTGTTGAAAGCGAAGAAAGCAGGGCTTGGCGTTTCAAAGCGCAGGCCGTCGGCTTCGAAGCGCGCGCTGAAGTTGACGAATTCAGGGGTGTTGGCGTTGTACAAACTACACTCGCCTTTACCTTCCACAAAGGCGCGCTCAATTCCCTCTGCTAGTCGGCTTTGCTGCGGTAGTTCTCTTGGTTCATTTTTAAGGCGGTCTACCACAACCCAAGGCGTTGTTTGAGGAAGTGATTCAAGTGGAAAGACGTCGTCGATTAAGACAAAATTTTCGTTCAAAAACAATCTTGTAAATCCCTCTTTATTAAGAGATTGAATTGTATTATTTAAATTGTTTAATGAATCAATATTTAAAGGGTATAAGATGGCAAATAAATTGTTTTTCCAACTGTTGTCTAGAAAAGTTAATACATCTTTGGTTTGGTCTTGACGAACCGGATTTCCAGAAATGGGCGAATAAGTGGTGCCAATTCGGGCGTATAGCAACTTGAGGTAATCGTAGATTTCTGTACTCGTACCAATGGTAGACCTCGGGTTTCCAGAACTTACTTTTTGTTGAATGGCAATGGCGGGTGATAGTCCTTTGATGTCGTCTATGGCGGGTTTGTCCAAGCGCCCCAAAAACTGGCGTGCGTAGGCCGACATGCTTTCGATAAAGCGGCGCTGGCCTTCGGCAAAAATGGTATCAAATGCAAGACTTGATTTGCCCGATCCGGATACGCCCGTGATCACGGTAAGTTTGCCGTGTGGGATGCGAACATCTAAACCTTTGAGGTTGTGTTCGCGAGCGCCTTTGACCGTGATAAATTTTTCCATATGCAAAAGTAAAATTTCTTTACTTTTAGTGCTTTAAAAACACGCGAATGTCCGAAAACTCTTTGTTTAGAAAGAAAACCGTAGCAGCCATCATGGCCCAAGTACAAGCCAACGAAGCAAGCGCAGAGGGCCAGTCTCTGCATAAGCATCTCAAAATGCGCGACTTAATCGCTTTCGGAATTGCAGCTATTATTGGGGCTGGTATTTTTTCTACAATTGGCCAGGCCTCAGCACAGGGTGGTCCTGCCGTTATTTTCCTCTTTCTTTTTACCGCCTTGGCGAGTGGTTTTGCCGCATTTGCTTACGCTGAGTTCGCATCGATGGTTCCGGTTGCTGGTTCGGCATACACTTATTCGTATGTTGCCTTTGGCGAACTCATCGCTTGGATCATTGGTTGGGCGCTCATTATGGAATACGCGATTGGCAATATTACCGTCGCTATATCTTGGAGTGATTATTTAACTACAATGCTTGAACAAATTCATATAGAAGCACTTAATATTAACGGAATTCACCTTCCAGCCTGGATGCAAATGGACTACCTCAGTGCCTCAAAAGGCTATCACGAGGCGCAGCACTTGATGGCTAAAGGGTCAGAATTAGCTTCTTTGTCACCAACCTTACAAGATGCTTTTCAAGCTTGGATGAGCGCTCCGCGTATTGGTTCTTTTCATTTGGTGCTCGATATTCCTGCTTTATTTATCATCGTTTTGATTACTTGGTTGGTGTATCGAGGCATCAAAGAAAGCCGCAATGCGTCCAATGCTATGGTGATCATCAAGCTTGCCGTTATTTTGTTGGTGATTGCTGTAGGTGTCTTTTACATCGACATGAAGAATTGGTCGCCGTTTGCACCAGAAGGCATGAGCGGTGTCTTGAAGGGTGTCTCGGCCGTATTTTTTGCCTACATTGGCTTTGACGCTATTTCTACCACCGCGGAAGAATGTGAAAATCCACAGCGCGATCTACCGCGCGGCATGATGTGGGCAATCATCATCTGTACGGTTCTTTACATCATTATTGCATTGGTGCTCACTGGAATTGTGCCGTATCACCAGCTTGGGGTTGGCGAGCCCTTGGCATATGTCTTTGAGCGCATCAATATGCCCAAAATGACGTTCATCATCTCCATGTCTGCTGTTGTTGCAATGGCTTCCGTATTACTTGTATTTCAAATGGGGCAGCCGCGTATTTGGCTGAGCATGAGTCGGGATGGTTTGTTACCCAAGCGCTTCTCCAAAATTCATCCCAAATACAAAACGCCATCTTTCGCCACGATTGTAGTGGGCTTTGTGGTGGCTATCCCTGCACTCTTCATGAACCTTACGATGGTCACTGACTTGTGCTCTATTGGAACACTTTTCGCATTTGTGTTGGTTTGTGGTGGTGTACTCGTCTTGCAAAACAAACCAGATGTTCCGCGGGGGTCTTTCAAAACGCCGTATCTCAATGCAGGGTTTGTGCTACCTATTTTATTCTTGGGTGCTTTAGTCTATTTTTATCAATCCAATGAACTCTTTCACTATTTACAATTCAAATCCTGGACAGATTTTGGACATAAAATTCCCTCGCTCATCTTTTGGATTTTTACCATCTTCTTAACAGTGGTGAGTATTCCAAAGAAATTATCGCTCATTCCGACTTTAGGTCTGCTTTCCTGTTTATATATGATGAGCGAGATTCCGCTCCAAAATTGGATCTACTTCGGTATTTGGTTGGTGCTTGGCCTCGTCATTTACTTTGGTTACAGCCGCAAACATTCTCAATTAAATCAATAACCGAAAGTTTGTTCGATGCCTAATATAAAAGCATGAATGACTTTGATATGGATTTCTTGCGCGCGGTCGGCGTAAGCGCTGTGTGGTGCGCGAATTTCGAGATCGGCCAAACCAGCTAGCTGCCCGCCGTCTTTTCCGGTCAATACAATCGTATGCATACCTTTGGCTTTGGCCGCCTCTACCGCTAAAATGACATTTTTTGAATTTCCTGACGTCGAAATTCCCAGGAGTACATCCCCTTTTTGACCTAATCCTTCGATATAGCGGGCAAAAACGTGGTCGTAGCCATAATCATTGGCCACACAAGAAAGGTGAGAAGGGTCAGATATCGAAACCGCTGCAAGTGCCGGACGATTGTTTCTGTAGCGTCCGGATAACTCTTCGGCAAAATGCATGGCATCACACATAGAGCCACCATTGCCACAACTCATGATCTTTTGTCCGTTCGCTAATGCACTATGCATCATGGAAACACCCTGCGCTATTTTGCGCATATTCTCGGGTGTACTAAAGTTGGCAAGAACTTGTTGTGCTTCTTGAAATTCCGCTAATAAGTTCACAGGATCCATGGTCAATTTTTCTTCAAAAGTAAGAAAACGCATTCATGCGCCCAACGAATCATTTATCTTTGGTGTATGAATCAGTCTGCATACTATCGCAATAAGGTCATCTGGATTACCGGCGCATCTTCCGGAATCGGTGAAGAATTGGCTCGTCAGCTGGCAACGTTTGGTGCGCAATTGGTGCTCTCAGCGCGCAATCAGGAAAAACTAAGCACTTTAAAAGCTTCCTTGACAAAACCCGAAAATCATCTTGTACTCCCTTTAGATTTAGCTGAAATCGCTCATGCGGACGCACTTGTTGAGCAAATTATCCATCGTTATGGCCGCATAGACATCCTCATCAACAACGGTGGCGTTTCGCAGCGGGCAAGCGCAAATGACACCTCTATGGAAGTCAATCGACAACTAATGGAGGTGAACTTTTTTGGAAACATTGCACTGGCCAAGGCAGTCTTACCCATTTTTCGGGCCCAAAAAAGTGGCCAATATTTGGTAATCAGCAGCATCGCAGGCAAATTTGGTTTTCATTTGCGCTCCATCTATAGCGCCTCAAAGGCGGCTTTGGTTGGTTACTATGAAAGTTTGTCAATGGAAGAAGCTGCTCATGGCATCTGCGTCACTATCGCTTTTCCAGGAAAAATCAATACACCAATCTCAACGAGCGCACTCACGGCTTCCGGAGAGGCGCACGGTGTCATGGATCACAACCAAGCTACAGGAATGTCCGTTGAGAAATGCGTAGCGCAAATGCTCGATGCGTTAGCTCATCAAAAGAAAGAAGTACTTATTGGTGGAAAGGAGTTGTTGGCAGTTTACATGAAAAGATTTTTGCCGCGTTTGTTTTGGAAGATTATTCCAAAGCAAAGTGCTACATAGAAGATTCGACAAAGAATTGGGCATAAAAAAAGGGCTGTCTCACCGAGACAGCCCTTTTTTATTTCAGAAAGTTCTGAATTAGTTTACGCTTTTAGAAAGGTCTGCACCTGCCTTGAAACGAACTGTGTTTTTTGCAGCAATTTTGATTACAGCACCAGTTTTTGGGTTGCGACCATTGCGTGCGTTTCTTTTAGAGATTCCAAAAGAACCGAAACCTACTAAAGAGATAGAATCTCCTTTAGCCAAAGCACCAGTAGTAGCGCTTACGAAACCATCTAATGCACGTTTTGCATCAGCTTTTGACATTCCTGCAGACGCTGCGATTGCGTCGATCAATTCAGCCTTGTTCATAATAAGTTAGTTTTAATTAGTTAGTAATTAATTATCGAAACAAATATATCGGAATATCAATGCCATCAAAGGTTTCAGGACAAAAAAAGTGGCAAAATGTTGAAAAAACGGCCATTTTGTTGATAAAGCGGAGTAAAATGCCCGTCAGTATTGGGATTTCAGAACATTTTTACTTGAATTTTGTACTATGCAAATGAAGGTAGGAATCATCGGTTCGGGAATTGGGGCTTTGGCCAGTGCCATAGAACTCCGAAAATTGGGCTTGAGCGTTACTGTTTTTGAAGCCAACGACATCATCGGTGGGAAAATCGTCGAACAACGCATCGGCGACTATCGCTTCGATATGGGGCCTTCCGTTTTTACAGAACCACATTTGGTACAAGAGTTACTTCAAGCCTTAGATCCGCAGCAAACCTTTCCTTATCATCAGCTCGATGAATCTTGTCGCTATTTTTTCAACGACGGTCAGCAGGTCAATTTACCTGTGCACAAAGATGAAGTAGCACAAACACTGCAAACCGAATTTGGAGAAGATAAAGCTGCTGCACTTCATTTTCTCTCTCAAATGGAAGCCAATTACAAGGCTATTTATCCAGTGTTTATTCAAATCTCACTGCATCGCCTCAAACATCTACTCGCTAGGCCACTATTAAAGGCCTTAGCGCGCCTCTTTCAATACGGCTTGCACCAAACGATGCATCAGCAAAATCGCCAAATCTTTAAAAACTCGAAAACCATACAAATTGTTGACCGCTTGGCTACTTATAATGGTAGTTCTCCTTATTTAGCGCCGGCCATGCTCAATATCATTTCTCAATTAGAGTTCAATGAAGGCCCGGCAATGCCTGTGGGTGGTATGGTTCAGATTACCCGACGCACCCAACAACTCGCCGCTCAATTTGGAGTAGACTTCCATACCAATGAACGCGTGCTTGAAATTTTACATCAGAACAACATCATTAACGGACTGAGAACGACAAAAGGAAATTACGAATTCGATTTGGTGGTTTCCAATATGGATATCCATTACACCTACGAACAACTCATGCCCACTATTAAAGCGCCTCGCCATTTGCTTTCGCAAGAAAAGTCGAGCTCTGCAGTTGTCTTTTATTGGGGTATGAACCGTTCTTTTGAGCAATTGGGTGTCCACAACATTTTCTTTGCATCGGACTACCAAGCAGAGTTCAAGGCAATTTTTGATACCAAAACCTTACATCCCGACCCTACAATCTACATCCATATTTCTTCCAAGGTAGAGCAGTCCGACGCCCCTGACGGAAAAGAAAATTGGTTTGTAATGGTGAATGCACCTATCAATGTTGGTCAGGATTGGGACAACGAGATTCAACTCTTGAGAAAGCGCATCCTAGCTAAATTAACAAAGCAACTTCAGGTAGAAATAGAAGATTGCATTGAGTGCGAACAAATCAATGAACCGCGCTTGATCGACGCGCGTTACAGCGGTAAGCAAGGTTCCATTTATGGCAATGCCTCTAACAACGCTTTTTCAGCATTTCTAAGACATCCCAATTTTTCTAAAAAAATCAAAGGTCTTTACTTTGCTGGGGTTACAGTGCATCCAGGAGGCGGCATTCCTTTGGCCATTAACAGTGCCAAGATTGTCGCGCGTTGCGTACAAGAAGATTATCCTAGTCTTCGAAAATGAGTTCGTAGGTCCTTACTTGATCGAGATTGAACTCCGTTTCCACACTTACTTTCCAACCATTATTCTCAAAGTCAGGAATGTTTCTTTTCATTGCGCCATAAGCAATCACCGATCGCTCACTGCAATGTACAAAGACGCCATCTAAGCTATCTAGCTCAACGGCAATCACAAAAGGTTCTTTTCACGCTGCATTCATTTGTAATCCTTCAAAGCTAAAATGGCATCCTGAACTTCAATAAGAATGGCATCAATTTCTTTTGATTGCGCATGAATAGCCTCGCCAATTCTAACCTCTGCGTCATAGGGTACAAGGAGCCGTTCGCCTTTTGGTAAAATTTTACCGGTTCCTTGAATGTATACCGGGACATACGGAATGTGCGGGTGCTTTTGTAACAATACGCCAATTCCCTTGCGGAAGGCTTGCATTTTCTCTGGCTCGCCTCTTGATCCTTCGGGAAAGATAATCAGTGAATGCCTTTTTTCTAAGTATTGGCTAATTAATTCAAGGGCATCAGAGGTGCCGCCTTCTTCTCGCCGCTTGATCAATAGGGTATTTACGAAGATGTTTGAAAGTATGCTCAGCCAATTGTTGCGTCCAAAATAAGTAGCTGCCGCGACAGGATGCGTCCGAAGTAAATCTTTGGTAGGAATTTGTGAGAGCAAGGCCATTGTATCGAGATGGCTGTTGTGATTGGCTACAATGATGTAAGGTGTAAGAGTTGGAAGCGGTTTTTTCGAGGAAACTTTGACCCCAATGATTTTCAAAAAGAGGGGCATGAGTAATTTATAGATCAAAATTAACAACAAGTGTTTCATCTGACATAATAAAGCAGGTACACGAAATAAAAGAAAAACGGCGAGCTGATCGCGAGTGAATCAATCCTATCTAAAATACCGCCGTGTCCTTTTATAGCGGTGCCCGTGTCTTTGAGTCCGAAATCTCTTTTGATGGCCGACACAATGATGTCTCCGACAAAACCACTACAGGCGATGAGCAGGCCAGCTAACAGGGCAATTTCCGCAGAGAAAGGCGTCAAGAAGCGCAAAAAATACGCAGCAGCAACCGTACTCAGCAAACCGCCAATAAATCCTTCCCAAGTTTTATTCGGACTGATTTTTTCGATGATTTTGCGTCGGCCCAATAGTTTCCCCCAAGTGAATTGAAAGACATCGTTCATTTCAGTTAGAAACACGACGTAGAGCAAGAGTCCGCGACCACCGACCTCAAAACCGGGAAGCTCGGGCAAAGAAAGCAAGTAAGCCAAGTGACTGATCGAAAAAACCGTGAGCATGAGATGGGTCGGAATGACGCTCATGGAGCGGGCGATATCTTGTGTGTGTCCTTTCAAAACGAGTAGAAAAGGAATCCAGGTAAACATGAAAACGGGAATGAAAATCAAAAAAGGAGCAAACCATCCCATGTAGGCGATATAGTACTGAACGGGAATGGCGAGATACGCCCAAAAAATAACGCTGCGGTCTTCGATTCGCGCATTTTTACTGATGCTCGATAATTCGCGCAGCGCAGCAAAAGAAAGAAAGCCAAAAGCCACAAAAGAAATGCCAGGATGCACAAGAGCTGCGGTAATAAAAATACCCGCCATGATCCACCATGATTTAGTGCGCAGCACGAGTTCGTCAACTTGCGGCCCAGGTTTGATCTTGCGCATGATCCAAAAAAGTGTACTTGCGAAAACCAGTACGCCAATGATCACTAAGATCATTTGTTGGATTTCATTCAGGGAATTAACGGACAGCATAAGTCAGTCTTTTGAGGGTACTCCAAATCAATAAGCCAAAAATAAGCAACCAAATCCAAGTAAGGTAATGATAAATTGGTGCGTTGAACCAAAAAAGTATGCAGAGCACACCGACAACCAATGCGCGGTCTGATTTGCCCATGGGTCCATCGTAACGACGCTCTCCGCCAATGGCATGCCCGAGTATGCCGGCAAATTCATTGAGTACACTCAAAAGCAAGAAGGCCATGATCCAAATTTGGTCCATTGAAAACAGCAGGTAAAGTGGGTAGTACAGTACGATATCTGAAAGGACATCTCCCATTTCATTGAGCGCCGCTCCCAATTTGCTCTGCATTTGAAACTGGCGCGCCATCATGCCGTCGAGTGCATTGAGTGCCATGCGGAGCAATAAAACGAAGGGAAATAAAACCAGTGAGATTTCTCTTGGTCCATAATAGCTCATGAGCCCCATGGCGAGAGAGAGCAAAAAAGCAAGAATTGTCAAGCTATTGGGTGTAAAGCCCCATTTTTTCAATTTCAACAATAGCGGCTGTAGTAGGGCTTGAAATTTAGGTTTGAGTTGGTAAACAGAAATCATGGTTCGTGTTTGATAAACGGATCGGCAACAGGTTTGAAAGCTATGAAATGAGTGCCAAAGTGACCCTTTTCTATGAAATGAACAACTGCTTCAGAAAAAACGTTAGGATGCGTATACATTTGGTCGTGATTCAATGGCACATAACGCAGGTCTTGATGAGTTTGTCCAAAGCAAACAGGTTCCCAACAGTAAGGTCCGAGTTCTGCAGCTCTTTCTTGATGTTTACGCACTACTTTTGTAGCATACGTTTCGAGCAGAAGCCCCTTTTCGATATCGGGAAATACAAGCGCAGGGTATGGAGTGTCGATGAGGTCTTGCATCACTGGCCCAAAAAGTATCCAATTGACCAACTTCATATCCTTGACCAGAATAGTAGGTGCGCGTTCTTGTAGTGTGCTGCGGTCATAGATAATTGTAGCGATATTTCGAGGCCCACCTGCGTTGATCCAAGTATTGATGGTCCAAGACCCAACGATATAACCCAATACGTGCACTTTTTCATAGCGATCGAGGTTTTCTTTTTTCCAAAATTCATCTAGATTTTGAACCGTTGCAGCAATTGATTTTCGGGAAATGTAACGAGGTACAAATACATCGTACGGATATGCTCCAAATTCTTTCTTGATCGCTTTTAAGCTATGGTATTTTGAGCCAAAACCAGTGAGGATGACGAGGGCTTCTTTGTTTGTATCACTAATTTGCTCTAATTCTTTTGTTCCAGCATAAACCTGCTGACCAAGCCATGAAAAGAGCAAAATTGTAAAGTAAGTCATTAAGCGCATGAGACAAGTTTACGAAAGAAATTGCCTATAAAGAAATCAATTGGAGCAATTCGGAAAAAATCAGCTGCGAAAAACGCAAGCGACGTTAAACAAAAAAGGTTCCGTAAAGGAACCTTTTCTTGTAGCGAGACCGAGAGTTGAACTCGGGACCTTAGGGTTATGAATCCTACGCTCTAACCAACTGAGCTATCTCGCCGTGTGCGGGTGCAAATATAAAGAGAATTTTAAATTACTGTATGATCCGTTGGCAACTAATTCATTTTTTTCAATTCAAGTTGAATCAGATCAGCTAAAGATCGAAGCCGTCCAGAAGAGAAATCAAAAGGTACGCCAGCCGTCTCATAAATCTTGGCCATGGGTGCTGTATAGCCCAGCGCTAAAGCATTTTTGTATTGTTCAATGGCCTTTGGATAATCCTCGAGGCTGTTTTTCCAGACACCAAGTGCGCCGAGTTGAGCGATACCGTATTCGATATAATAGAACGGAACTTCAAATAAATGCAATTGGCGCTGCCAGGAACATTCAATTAAATCTTCGTAATCCGTCCAGTCGGTGAGTCCGGTTCCAAAATCTGCCGAAAGCTGACACCAAAAAGCAGCTCGCTCGGCTAGTGAGTGGCTTGGGTTTTCGTAAATCCAGTGCTGGAAAGCATCAATTTGAGCAATCCATGGCAACACTTTCAAAGTGCCTTCAATTTGTTCGCGCATGGCGCGTTGATGTGCCGTTTCATCGTAAAATTCTGACCATTGTGGCATGCTCAGTAATTCCATCGACATCGAGGCAAGTTCCGCTACTTCTGATGGTAAATTTTTAAAGGCGGTGAGTTTGAGGTCGCGGCTCAAAAAAGAGTGGATGGCGTGTCCGCCTTCGTGAACCATGGTTTCAAGGTCGCGTTGTGTTCCGACGGCATTCATAAAAATAAATGGAACCCCAATTTCGTATAGCGGGTAATTATAACCTCCTGGTGCTTTACCTGGTTTGGAATCGAGATCTAAGTGTCCGAGTTGATCCATTATGCGCAGACAGTTTCCAAAATAGGGATCAATGCGCTCAAACATGGCGATGGTGCCGCGCAGCATTTCGTTACCGTCTTTAAAAGGTTTGAGTGCTGGTTTTCCCTCCGGATCGACGTCGAGGTCCCATGGCTTGAACTTTGTTTTGCCTAATTTTTGGAGCCGTTGTGCTTGTATTTCCTTGACTAGCGGTACAATTTGGGTTTTGATGGCCTCGTGAAAAGCGAAGCAATCTGCTTTCGTGTAGTCAAAGCGCCCCATTGCTGCAAATTTGTAGTCGCGGAAATTGTCAAAGCCTGCGTTCAATGCCAATTGATGTCGTTTTTTGATTAACGATGTGAACAACTCATCTAGTTGAGCGCGGTCTTTGCGACGAACCTCGGCCATTTTGTCAAAAATGCTTTTGCGCAGCTTTTCATCTTGTTCTTTGAGTCGGAGTGCCGCTTGTTGCATCGTGAGGGTTTGGCCTTCGAAATCAACACTTTGTGCTGCGCTAATGGCGCCGTACTGCTGTGCTTCTTCGTTTAGAGCGGCTTCAATTGCAATATTTTCTTCACGGTACAAATCCAAGGCGCTTTTCACACTTCTGAAATAAATTTGATGCGCAGCGTCTGTTTTTTCATGTACAAACGGAAGCGCCATTAACTTCTGATTGAGTTTGTCTTCCAAGGGAGCTAACTCAGGTTGAATTTGTGTTACAAATTGCGTGTAAGCATCGCGCAACTCCGTTTTGGTAGTGTCTATACTCATGCGGATATAGCGCCAAGCTAAATCTTCTTCAAGTACTGCATCAAGTTCTGAGCGGTCTTGCAGCCATTGATCAAAATCGGTAACCGTTGAAATTTCTCTGGAAAGTAAATTTTCAAAGTAGGGGGAGAGTACGGTAAAATCGGTGATGGCCAGGTCTTCGGGGAGAAACTGGCGCGCTGCTTTCTGAATAGTCATGTTATTTACCTCTTGAAGAGCCGGTTTTGACGGCAGTTGGTTTCTTAGGTGCGGCTGGTTTGGCCGCTTTTGCCGCGGGTGCTGCGGTTGTGGCTTTTTTCTTGGTCTCTGCTTTTGGTGCTTTCACTTCTTTTGTAGCACCTGCTTCTTCGTTAGCTGCCACTTCAAAGGCTCCTGCTTTGATCAATAAGTTATACCACTGAAAAAGTTTGCGAACATCAGAAGGATACACGCGGTCTTGATCCCAGTTGGGTAAAAATTGCGCAAGTGCAGCCTCGAGTTCTTTCATGTCTGCTTTGTGCGAAGGTGCTTCTGTAGGATACAACTCGAGCATTTTAGCAAAGATATCTGTGAGTTTGACATCTTCTTCATAGGTGAAAACACTGATGTCGTCTAGGGTAGAGATGCGTTCGGTGGCGTAGGCCGGAAAGCGTTTTTTATCGATCATTGATTCGACAATGACATTGTTTTTTCCTTGCGCAATGACTTTGAAAAGGCCAGGTCTTCCTGAAATAGCAATAATACCGCTGAGTTGCATAGTTTGATTTTCGTTTTAAAGTTTCCAAAAATAGAAAAATAACGCTTAATACGTTCAAGGAAGTGGTATTTTCTCCTTTGTTCGGCGCGGTTCAAACAATTTTTTAACACTATCAATCAACTTATTAACAATAAATCCTTATAATATGTGTACCTTTGCACCTCATTTTAAAAAGAATACATGACATTTGAAGAACTGGGATTAAGGCGAGAGGTGCTGAAGTCGTTGACAGAATTGGGTTTTGAAGCACCGACCCCCATCCAGGAACAAGCAATTCCCTACTTATTAGGAGAAGATTGCGATTTTGTCGGTCTGGCGCAGACCGGAACAGGTAAAACGGCCGCATTCGGTTTGCCGTTGATTAATAACATTGATAACGCAGCACGCCTGCCACAAGGGGTCATTATTTGCCCTACACGCGAGCTCTGCCTTCAGATCACCAAAGACCTCAACGTTTTTGCAAAGTATCTAGACGGCAATATCACAGCAGTGTACGGCGGGACCGATATCCGTACGCAAATCTCCAACGTTAAAAAAGGAACGTCAATTGTAGTGGCTACACCAGGTCGTTTGGTCGACCTCATCAACCGCAAGGTGGTGCAATTGGGCCAAATCAAATACGTCATCTTAGACGAAGCAGACGAAATGCTCAATATGGGTTTCAAAGAGGACATCGACATGATCCTCGAACAAACACCTATCGACAAAAACGTTTGGTTATTTTCGGCAACTATGCCAACAGAGGTTGCGCGCATCGCCCGCACCTACATGCACGATCCATTAGAAGTTTCCATTGGGCATAAAAACCAAAGCAACGAAAATATCGAGCACATCTATTATTCAGTGAAAGAACGCGATCGCTACGACGCCGTGAAGCGTTTGATCGATTTCAATCCTACTATTTACGGTCTCATTTTCTGCCGTACAAAAAACGAAACCGCAACAGTTGCCATGAAATTGGCCCGCGACGGCTACAATGCTGAGCCTCTCCACGGAGACCTCACTCAAGCCATGCGCGACCGCGTCATGGAGCGCTTTCGTTCAAAAGAATTACAAATCCTCGTCGCAACAGACGTTGCCGCACGCGGTTTGGATATCAACAACATCACGCACGTCATCAACTACAACCTCCCAGACGACATCGAAAACTACACACATCGTAGTGGCCGAACTGCGCGCGCTGGCAAAACAGGACAGTCTTTGGTGTTGGTCAATACCCGTGAGAACGTCAAGATCAAAGCGATCGAGCGCCAAATGCGCATGACCTTCACGCAGGGCCAAATTCCGAATCCTGCCGAGATTTGCGAGATCCAATTGAAAAAACTCATCGATAACACGATTGCTACCGAAGTCAAAGAAGCCGATATCGCGCCATTTATGGAGCAAATCCTCGACTCTTTCAAAGACCTCAGCAAAGAAGAAGTCATCAAGCGTTTTGTTTCAGCAGAGTTCAATCGCTTTATTGAATACTACGAACGCGCTGGCGACCTCAACGCTGCAGCCAGTAAAGACGAGCGCGAGCGCCCAGATCGCAAAAACGATCGCCAAAGCCGTGCGCGCGAAGAAGGCAAGACCCGTTTCTTTGTCAATCTTGGTCGTCGTGATGGTCTGAATCCCGGTGCAATGGTCCGCATTATCTGCGATGCCACTGGCCTCAATTCCAAAGCACTTGGCCGCATCGACATCATGACCTCATTCTCTTTTATCGAGGCAGATGACGAGCACACACAAAAAATCTTGAAGCACGTCGATGGCTATGAATTCGAAGGCCACAAAGTGTCTATCGAAGTAACTGCTCCTGGTCAGGGTGGCGGCGATGACCGTGGCGAACGCCGTTTCTCCAAAGGCGCAGGCTCTAAAAGAGGCCCAGGTTCTTTTGGCGGTGGAAAAAAACCAAGTTTCGACAGAAAACCTGGCTTTGAGAAAAAAGGCGGTTTTGACAAAAAACGCAGTGGTGGCTTTGACCGCGATCGCGGATTTGGCGCCAAAAGAAATAAATACTAATTCTCCTTACCCATACCTTACCTTTTATGGAAATCAGAAATATTGCCATTATTGCCCACGTTGACCACGGTAAAACAACCCTAGTTGACAAAATGATTGAAGCAGGCCAAGTGGTCAATGAGCGCGACCGCATGACTGGCGAACTCATCATGGACAACAACGATTTAGAGCGCGAGCGCGGCATCACGATCGTCTCTAAAAACGTGTCCGTATCTTACAAAGGCACCAAGATCAATATCATCGACACCCCAGGTCACGCCGACTTTGGTGGTGAAGTAGAACGCGTGCTCAACATGGCCGATGGCGTTTGTTTGTTGGTTGATGCATTTGAAGGCCCGATGCCGCAAACGCGTTTTGTACTCGGAAAAGCACTTTCAATGGGGCTCAAGCCTTTGCTCGTGATCAATAAAGTGGACAAAGAAAATTGTACGCCAGAAGAAGTACACGAAAAAGTATTTGACCTCATGTTTGAGCTCGATGCCAACGAAGCTCAGCTCGACTTCCCAACGATCTACGGTTCTGCCAAAAACGGCTGGATGTCTACAGATTGGAAGCAGCCTACAGACAGCATCACGCCATTGCTCGATCAAATTTTGGATTACTTCCCGCCGCGCGAAATCGAAGAAGGAAATACCCAAATGCTCATTACCTCTTTAGATTTTTCATCTTATGTCGGACGAATTGCAATTGGCCGTTTATCTCGAGGCGTGCTCAAAGAAAATCAACCGATCATTCTTTCTAAATCAGATGGTCGTCAAGAAAAACACCGCATCAAAGAGGTGTTTGTATTTGAAGGTATTGAACGCACCAAAGTCAACGAAGTGCAAGCTGGAGACCTTTGCGCGGTTACAGGTATTGAAGGTTTTGAAATTGGCGACTCCATTTGCGATGCTGAAAATCCAGAGCCGCTACCAACCATTAAAATGGACGAGCCAACCATGAGTATGTTATTCTCGATCAACGACTCTCCATTTTTTGGAAAAGAAGGCAAGTTTGTAACTTCTCGTCACATCTCTGACCGTCTCAACAAAGAACTCGAAAAAAACCTTGCACTTCGCGTTAGCGATACCGACAAAGCCGACAAATGGATGGTTTTTGGTCGTGGTGTACTGCATCTTTCCGTTTTGATTGAAACCATGCGTAGAGAAGGTTATGAGCTACAAGTTGGCCAACCACAAGTCATCATCAAAGAAATCGATGGCGTCAAGTGCGAGCCTGTTGAAGAACTCACTATTGACCTTCCTGAAGAGCACAGCGGAACAGCAGTTGAGGCCGTAACACGCCGCAAGGGCGAAATGACCAATATGGTGCCAAAAGGAGACCGCATGATTGTCACTTTCCAAATTCCATCGAGAGGGATCATCGGTTTGCGCAATTACCTGCTGACCCAAACAGCAGGAGAGGCCATCATGAACCACCGTTTCTTGGAATACCAACCTTACAAAGGCGAGATCCCAGGACGTCAGAATGGTTCTCTCATTTCATTGGAGCAAGGAACATCCATTCCGTTCTCACTCAATAACCTGCAAGAGCGCGGTAAGTTTTTTATTGCTCCCAACGAAGACATCTACGAAGGCCAAGTAATTGGAGAAAATTCTCGTGCTGGCGATTTATGTGTCAACGTGACCAAAACCAAGAAATTGACCAACATGCGCGCTTCTGGTTCCGATGACAAAGTGCGTTTGGCTCCACCTAAAGTGTTCAGCCTTGAAGAGTGTTTGGAATACATCCAATCCGACGAATACGTTGAGGTCACGCCAAAAAGTTTGCGCATTCGTAAAATCTTATTGAAAGAAACGGATCGCAAACGTTCAGGTAAATAATAATTTTGCCAATTTTACGTTGAATCAACGATGAAAAAGGCTTTAATCTTGTTGTTTTTAGTGCTTGCAACTCAGTTGCAGGCACAAAAACGCACTTTTTTATCCCGCTCAGAACTTGGGTTTCATGTAGGCCAGACCTACTACCTCGGGGATCTCAATCCCTATCAGCAATTCAATAACGCACATTTAGCAGGCGGATTCATTTACCGCTACAACTTTAATAACCGCCTCACGCTGCGCTTCAATTACCTATATGGTCAAGTTTCAGCTGCAGATTCCGCGTCACCGTATCCCTTGTTGATCAATCGCAACCTGAGTTTTCAGTCAAAACTTCACGAAGTAGCCACAGGGCTAGAGTTTCATTATGTGCCTTTTCAATTTGGCAGTAGCCGCTACCCCGCAACCGCTTATTTGCTTGCTCAAATTGGTGTTTTTCACATGAATCCACAAACCTACTACAACGGCGCTTGGCAAGACCTCCAGCCGCTTGCTACAGAAGGTCAGGGGACAACTGCCAACTCACAAAAACCATACAATCTCTATCAACTTTGCGTACCGCTTGGTATGGGGCTTAAAGTAAGTCTCGGAAAAATGGCCACTTTCAATCTCGATGTTTCGATCCGCAAGACCTTCACTGATTACCTCGACGACGTCGGTGCAGATACATATGTGGATCCTCAAATTTTAGAAGACGAAGTTTCGGACCTTTCAGCAGCACTCTCCAACCAGAGCCTAGATGGCAATCGCTTTGGCAAACGCGGCACGAGTAGCACTAAAGATTGGTATGTGTATGCAGGTGCAACGTTTACCTTTCGCTTAGGTAAAGGAGGGGGTTGTTTTTATTAAAAAAGTTATCATGATGTACAAAATTGCTCTTTTTTCATGTTTGGTATTGGCTTCTTGCCAGTCAGAGGTTTGTGAATGTGCCGACCAATGGTTAGAAATGACCCAAGCGCTCAAAGAAGCCGAAGCAGAAGGCAAACCTGTTGATAAACTCCTCAAAAAATACGAAGCACCACTCAAGAAATGTGAAAACATGGATGCCAATTTGACGGCTGCCGAAAAAGAGCAGATGCTCGAAGAATTGCGTGCTTGTGAATCCTACAAGAAAATAGGCAAAGACTAGTTGTTTGCTTGATTGATCAGGAAGTTTTCCTTGAACACCGATTGGTAGCTCTCCCAATGCTGGTAGCCAGAAATGGTTTCGTTGTGCCAAAGAAAACTGAAGGCACCCCCATATTTCTGTACCTCTTTATACAACGCTTGAATGCGTGCTTTGGCGTCCGTTGGCGAGAGTTGAAGGTACTCGAGTAGTGTACCGTCCATATAAACGAAGGGATGCACGGTTAAGGAAGTCACTTCGTTTTTCTGTAAATCAAACCACTTGAATGCGCGGGCAGTCCCGGCCCTAAAACCAGTTTGTTCGGCGTAACCCATTGTGTAGTCGTGGGTGACACCAGCTTTGATCAACTGTTGGTAAGTGAAGGGGAGATTAAACAATAAAAAATGTTGTCGGTTACTGTTCGGTTGATAACCCACAATTTGCGCAAGGCGCTGCATTTCGATTTCGATTTGCTGTGGCTGATGCTGTGTGAGTGAGCTGGCATGCAGTCCAATTTCACAAACAGCAGCAATTTGCTTGATTTTTTCTTGTTGCGCCAGATTGAGGTGGGATAAATTCTTATCGAGTTTGCTATAGTTTCCCAATAACCAAAATACTTTGGTTTCTTCAAAATGTTGGGCCAATTCGGCAATTTGCTCAAAAGTATCGTAGGGGTCGGGCAGGGCACCAGACCTGACTTTTTTACGATCGTTGATCCGTTCACTTCGGCGATAAATCAAGTCTTTGGCATTGGCAAAAAAGGTTCGAATGCTGTTTTTGTGCGCGTAGGCGAAGGTATGATCGATATCAAAAGTTGGCTGAAAATAAAAACGAGGTGGCTGGGCTGACAAACTTATCTGAAGAGATTTTTCAAGGTAACTGATCAGGCTATTGCTCCAGATATCGCATATAGGTGTTTGCAGCCAGTTCTGATGTTGTAATATAGAGGCGCTCGCTTTGTATCGTCCCAGACCATCTGTCTGCGGACTGTTGTATTCTTCCATGCGACTCAATACATAAAAGATAGAGGCCAACAGATCTGCTGTTTGGTCAAATTCAAGACAGGCTGTTCCAAAAAATGCGCCCGGAATAGGCTTCTTTTGTAGGCATTCATCTTCAAAAAGGAGTCTGGCTGGAACGATTTGAAGGCAATCTGCGAATTCGCGTTCTGAATAGTTAAGTTTGGGACCACTTGCCGCTATGAAAGCAATGCCATCGTTGGTCAGTTGATAGGCCACCTTCCTGTCTTTGAACACAAAAGAAAGCGTGTAGAGCAGGCGCTCGGTGATATATTCGACGTAAATGAGCACTACAGATCTGCGATGATTTTTTCACAAATGAACTCGGCAGCACGGCCATTGCCAAATATAGACGCATCGGTCTGAATGGTTTGAGACAAGAGTTGAGTGGCCGCCTCTAGAATCTTTTGGGTATCTGAACCTGTAAGAATTGCTGCTCCAGCTTCAACAACTTCTACCCACTCGGTTTGCTCGCGCAGAATGACGCAGGGTTTGGCAAAGAAATAAGCTTCTTTTTGTACACCGCCGCTGTCCGTTACAATCATGCGCGCGTTTTTCTCTAGAGCAATCATGTCGAGAAAACCAGCGGGATCAATGAGTTGAATGCGGGTTTCAGCGCTGAGCTTTTCTTGGAAGCTAGGGTTCAATAAAGTCTGAATTTTACCTCGCGTGCGCGGATGCAAGGGCAAAATGACGCGCATATTTGTTTGCTCAACAAGTGCCAGCAATGCCCTAAATATGCTTTCCAGGGCAACTGGGTCATCTGTATTGCTATCTCGGTGTATGGTGCAAAGCACAAATGGTGTTTGGTTCAGCTCGAGTTCGGTTATGATGCGCGATTTTTGATCGCTGAGTTGCGCAAAATAAAGGCTGTTGTCGTACATGATGTCGCCGCAGTGGTACACATGAGGTGCATCAATACGCGCTTTGGTTTGATGTACGAGCTCAAACCCTTCCTTAGTTAGATTGGCAATCCCGGCTTGGGTAGGTACAAAGAGCAGCGTGCTCATGTGGTCTGCAGCAATCCGATTGATTTCTTCCGGCATGGCCTTATTGAAACTGCGCAAACCGGCTTCAATGTGCACTACCGGAATATGAATTTTAGCGGCTGCCAAAGCAGCAGCAATAGTGGAGTTTGTGTCGCCATAAATCACAACCGCAGCTGGTTTTTCTTTTTCGAGAATGGCCTCAAGGCCGCTCAGCATAGCGGCAGTCATGTGGCCATGTGAACCACTACCTACAGCAAGGTTGTAGTCTGGTTTAGGGATGCCGAGTTCTTCAAAAAAAACAGCGGACATGTTTTCGTCGTAATGCTGGCCCGTATGGACTAAAATTTCTTCTATTTGCTCAGAAAAATGCGTTTGGATGGCACGGCTCAGGGCCGCAGCTTTGATAATTTGAGGTCTGGCCCCAATGACGGTGAGGATTTTCTTTTGGGTCATTTTACAACATGCCTTCATCGGCGAAGCTAAAATAGCCATTATCTGTGAAAATCACGTGGTCGAGGAGTTTCATGTCAATGAGTTGGGCGAATTCTTTGATGTCTCTGGTTAGCGACTGATCTTGTACACTGGGTTTGGTTTGTCCGCTCGGATGGTTGTGACACAAAATAAGGCCTGTAGCAGCGCAGCGCAATGCCTGTTGAAAAATTCTTTTGGCATCGGCTATGGTACTGTTCCGACCACCGATGCTCAGTTGCACGATTTCAATAATTTCATTTGAAATATTTAAATAGAGCACATAAAATTGCTCGTGGTCGAGGTCGGCAAGTTTGAGCTGAAGAAGGTTGTATACATCTTTAGAGGCTTTGATGTGACGGCGTTGGCTAATGTGCGCACTTTGATAGCGCTTGCTGATTTCGAAAAGCCCAATGATGCGTCTGGCCAAGGCTTGGTCAATGCCATAGATTTCGAGTAAGTCCCATTCGGTGCTTTTGGCCAAGGTTCGCCAATTGCGCTGATGCCAGCGCCAGGTGCGCTCGAGAATCATTTGTTGTTGATGCTGTTCCTGCGGATGCGCACATACGAGTGCTAAAAGTGCTGCATCGCTCATTTGTTGAATTTCTGTAAGTTGATTCATGGCAAGAAAACGAGTTGAAACAGCACATTGGTATGGGCGTTGAAAACTTTTCAGCTCAAGAAGAATTTTTATCTTTGCTTTATGTCAAAAAAGCAGAAGAAAGTTCAAAACGTGGTCTACAGTACCAATCCTAACTTTAGTTACGAATTTGAGCAAGAAGAAGCTCCAGACACACTTCCAGTTCAGCAACAGCGTCTATATGTAAGCATTGACCGAAAGCAGCGTGCAGGCAAAGAAGTAACGCTAGTAGAGGGCTTTGTTGGCACAGAAGAGGACCTCAAAGAGCTCGGAAAAATACTGAAAAGTAAATGTGGTGTGGGCGGAAGTGTCAAAGACAACGAAATTCTGATCCAAGGAAATTTCAAACAAAAAATCTTTGATTTACTGATCAAAGAGGGTTATTCTCAAACCAAACAGAAAGGATAAAAAAAAGCGGCTCTTTCGAACCGCTTTTTCGGATAGGGCAGGTGGACCACCACTATCCATAACCTAACTATAAACTACTACGCTTTGGTATTTACAAATACAATGCCAAAAACGTAAAAAAAGACTATTTAGGGTGCTGATTGAAAAAAATACTTACAATTTGATGAATTTGCCTTTCTGACGACCGCCTTCAATCAAGTAAATTCCACTTTCAAGTGTTTGTATATCAATGTATTGACCATCTTCTGCAAATCCATTGAAAATAACTTTTCCATTGATGTCTTTGATCTGAATTTGAGTAGGCTCCGTTAAACCTAAACTAATTTGAGTTTGGGCTGGATTTGGATAAATCTGTAAGTCACCATTCAATTCATCGATTTGATCTAGCCACATATTTTGATGAAACGTCGTATTGGTAATAATCGGATCATTCCAATCAAAATAAATATAGGCGGTATTTTCGATGGTTGACATGATCGGGTTGCCGGCATTCTCTTTAATGCGGTATGTCAGGTGGCCATGGCTTTCTGGCTCATTGCTTGTAGAATCTGGCAACCAAATTTGATTGAACTCAAAACGCATGATACCATTACCAAGATTGACAACCTGAATAGGATGCGTCGCTTCCAGAAGGGTGAAACTAGACCAATCGAGTTGGGCGCTCAGTGTGTCAATGATGTAAATATTTTGAGCTGGTGCTGTTCCTGTATTTTGAAAACGGATGGTATAGCTCAAGGCATCGTCGATAAACGCATCAAGGTAACCGAGCGGATAGTTTTCATTCATGTAGTCGGTACTCGCATTTTTGTCGTTGGGGTCATAGCTATTGCCAAGAATTTGGAGCAAAGAACCATTGTTGTTATATGTACCGCAATCGGTAACCGAGCCAGTAGGTGTAATGGTAGACGTGAAGAAATGCTGTGCGCCGTTGATGAGGCCGCCAGGTACACTAAATAAAATCACATCGTAATTAGTGAAGCTTGCAGCTGTACTAGACAAGTTCCAAGTAATAGTGTTGCCAGAGATGGTATAACTGGAATTTTGAATGCTCGAAAGCACTGGGCTTACTCCTGCTGGATACGTAAAGCTCAGGGTGTAGTTGCCCACTGCCCCCGGACCATAACTACCCCAATTGAGTTTGATATAGGCCGTGCTATTTTGGTAATATCCGATCCAAGGTGTAACGGTAGTCCAGAGATCCGCGCAACTATTGGTTGTGCCACCGCAATTTACTGGAAGGTAGGCGTTTGAAACTTGCCCTGAGGTAGAACCAATCATTGTAATGTAGTTGGTTAAAGCCGTGTAGCCATTGTAAGTCAACCATGTAGGGCTTACCGAACCTAATATGTAATTTGAGGTGCCAATGAAATTGCCACAATATTCGAAATAACCTGTCGAATCTGTATAAACGGTAACACTCGTCGTTGAATTAGGCTGCACAAATAATTGCACTGCGGCCCCCACTAACGGCGCTTCACCTGGGTTCATGACCCCATTTCCATTGGCATCGCAAAAAACAAAACCTCCGTAGCAAAAAGTGGGTGACACGTTGCCGCCACAGTTCAGTGCAAAAGAAATAGTGGCTGGAGGTATTCCGCTGTTGCAAGGTGTGCCTAGAATTGTACTGCTGTTAGTGCCATTGTTATTGAGAATGGTATAGCCATGTTGTGCAAGCCAATTGGAGTTCAAGGTAAGGGTATAAGAATTGTTTGCGTTGCCTGCATAGCTGATATAATAGTGGCCAGTTGCATCAGAATAGGTTGCCGTGCCATTAACAGATACAGGTGCGTTGGCAATAGGTGTTTCGCCATTGTCGAGAACACCGTTGTTATTTGCGTCGCAGAAAATCTGACCTGTTGCACAAAGCATGGTGGTCTGAGACGCACAATTCAAAGTAATGACTGTAGTTGAAATGCCACCCGAAATGAAAATAGTCGGGCTTGGAATAATGTTGCCGATCACGTAATTGTTGGCTGCAAGCCATGTTGGATCAATGGAGAGGTTGTAAGTGCCAGCCCAAACGTTGTTCAACATGAACATATTGTTTTGAAGGGTGTCGGTATAGGTATTGGTGCTATTTGTCAGGGTGACAGGTACTGGTGTATTGATTTGAGAATCAATAGCGCCGTCGTTATTACAGTCTACTTGGATCATACAATAAAAATAAGCCGTACAAGATCCGACGGTATATTGAACGCTGTCATAGGCATAAGTTTGATTCGCTGGGTTATAAACGGTTGTAATGACGGTGTAGGTTCCAGCAGAAGCATAAGTGTGATTCAAAGGCGGATTCATAGAAATATTGGTTCCTACAGTTGACGTGCCACCTCCGGCGTTGCTTGTGGAACCATCGCCCCAATTGACCACCGCTTGAAATTGAAAGCCACTAAAGTTATTGCCTGTGATCACATAGGGTAAGTCGTAGTAAGTTGTAGTATTGGTCGTGGGATTAACCGCTGAGAAACCAATACTAAGAGTGGAATCACAGCTAGTAGTTTGGACATTTGGACCCAAAGAAAGACCGTTGATCGCAAAACCACTAACTTGAGCAAAATGGTGATTAGAATAGGCAAGTAGGCCAAAAAGGAGTAGGTAAAGTGCTTTCATATTCAGAGATTTATGAACAAGACGCGATAGATAAGCAAGTGGTTGCTTGGGTTGTGCAAAGGATTGCTAACTTTGTTTCATGACAAAAACCATTGATCGTTTGCGTTTGGCTCAATTTAGCAACTTAGAATTGCTAGCCAAACAGGTCGTGGAAGGCTTTATCACTGGCCTGCACAAAAGTCCTTTCCATGGTTTTTCTGTCGAGTTTGCCGAGCATCGCCTCTATAATCCAGGTGAGTCTACCCGCAACATCGATTGGCGTCTGTATGGCCGCTCTGAGAAGTTATTTACCAAGAAATACGAAGAGGAAACCAACCTACGTTGCCAGTTGGTCATCGACAACTCGAGCTCCATGTATTTTCCACAAGTTGGACTCAGCAAATTTGAATATGCAGTGTACGCTGCGGCGAGTCTCGTCGAGTTGCTCAAGCGCCAACGTGATGCGGTTGGGCTCAGTATATTCAATGAAGCCCTGAAGCTACACACCGCAGCTAAATCTTCCTTGCTACATCACCGTTATTTGTACAGCGAACTTGAAAAGCACTTGCTGGGGTACGAAGAAAAAAACAAAAAACAAACTGCGACCATTGATGCACTGCACGCCATTGCAGAACTCACGCACAAGCGCAGTTTGGTGGTTATTTTTTCAGACCTCCTCGACGACCCAAGCCAAACGGCTGCGCTTTTTGACGCCTTGCAGCACCTCAAGCACAACAAACACGAAGTCATTCTATTTCATGTATACCACGAAGCTTATGAATTAGCTTTTCAGTTGGAAGATAGGCCCTACCAATTAATTGACATGGAAAGTGGTGAACGTATGTTGTTGCGCCCCGGAGATGTTCGGGAGAAATACCAAACTGCGATTTCCAACTATTTTGAAGAAATCAAGCTCCGTTGCCTCAATAATGGCATCGATTTCATGCCAGCACCAATCGAGGAGGGCTATGATCAAGTGCTTTTGAAATATTTATTGAAGCGTCAGCAACTTTATTGACCTGCTTTAAGTACCTGGTCTGCTGCTTTGTTCATGACCCTAAAAAAGAGCGGAGGGATCAAAGCGAGTAACATCATGCCTGGATATCCCGTGGGCATGTTTGGGGCGCTCTCATGTCTGTTTAACAGTTGATACGGTTTGTCGGGCTTGTAATGATGCTCGCTGTGCCGGGATAACTCAAATAAGATGGCTCTTCCTAATAAATGATTGCTGTTCCAGGAATGATGGCGCTTTACCAATTCATAAGTACCATTTGGCTTTTGTTTTCGTGCCAATCCGTAGTGCTCTATGTAATTAACGGTTTCTAGCAAGATCATGCCAAAAACAGAAGCAATAACGAATGCAAACAAGCCTCCTTTTCCAAAAGTCCAAAAAATCGAGAACAGTAAAATGCTTTGTGAAATGCTGTACACAACCATTTTATTGCTCAACGAAAATCGAGCTTGCCTCGTGATTTGCATCCGTTTGATTTCTATTTGCCAGGCTTGGATGTAACTGCCTATTTGGGATCGAAACCAAAAGGTAAAGAGTACTTCATTTCGGCGTGCACTTGCTGGGTCTTCGGGCGTACCTACATTCGTATGATGCCCGCGGTTATGGTAAGGTAGAAAGTGATTTTCTAATGAGCTTAAGAGCAGGAGTTCGCCAAGAAAACGTTCCATTTTTGAGTTGCGGTGCCCGAGTTCATGCCCTACGTTGATGCCTATAATGCCGCACATGAGGCCCATTGCCAAAGCACGACCCCACCACGTGAGGGGGTCAGTTACTTCATGTTGACTACTCAGAAAATATAACAAGAAACCCCACTGTAGCGGAACCAAACTGTACAGCAAAAGATTGTAAAAGAAATCGGGCTGAGAAAGATCGGTTTCTGAGGCTTCATCTGTATTCCAGCTTTTTGGAATCAGTAATTCCAGTAAGGGTACAAGTCCGAAAAAAACAAGCAAAGGAATAAAGGAGAACAGGCCCTCGGATTCAAAGGCTATACCCACCGTAATAGGAAGCAAAAAGATCAAAAAGTATTTCAATCTTTTCATTTTTGATTAATCTTCTTTTTGTAGTAAAATCGTTTCGTGTCCTGCTGGATTGGCAATATAAAGCCAATAAGCCCCTTTATCTAATTCAGGAAAATCGATGTGAAGTTCGTTTGAATAAGACCAAGTAATTGGAAAAGTTTGCCCGACGGCGTTGAAGAGTTTAACCTCAGTGGGTTCAAGAGCACTTTTTACTTTGAGAAAAGTAGAAAACGGATTAGGACCAAATGTAAGAGCTGTTGCTTCAGGCGCACTCAAATGAGCTGCTGGATTGACTCTTGTGGGATAAGCTTCATAACAGTCGCTGTCAATTCGGAACATATCAAAATAAGAGCCATTGGGAATGGTTACAGAAGAAACAATAGATCCATCTTGAAGAGACAAACCAAGGAGAGTAACGCCATTGGGCAGCATACTTTCAAAATAATAAATGCCATTAATTGGATCGATAGAAGCGGCATTCATGATGTAATTGGGCAAGTTCAGAAGGGTAGGAAGGGGGGTGACAATGCCAGTTGCAGCATCAATTTTCCCTAAACTTTTGACACCATTTTGCATGATGAGGCCATACATGGTAGTGTCTGCACAGTTGTACGCAAAGTTATCAAAACTATTACCCCCACTAGGAATAGAAATGATTGGGTCTGAGAAAATAGTGCCGTTGTAAATGTCAATCCCTCTTAATTTTCCTTCTGTGATGAAATAATACACCATTAAATGCGGGTTGATGACTGACCCCGCCATTGTATAGTTGCTTGTGATAGATGTCGGTGATACGATTGTGACAAGGCCCGTACTCAAGTCGCAACTCGCTAAGCGCATGTCACCGGTGTAAGTGCCTGTGGTTTGGTTGTAAATGACCTGTGAATAAAGTCCATACATGGTCGAGTCTGCAGTATTAAAGCGAAAATTATTGAAATCGCCTGTTGCATTCGGATAATTGACCGTTACATCAGAGATGATGCTGCCGTCTTGAAGAGATAACGACAACCAAGAGTCTCCATCTTGATATGAGTAGCTGAGTTCATAAGGATTGAGTGAAACACCCGTGGTATTGATGGTGGTGCTGAGTACTTGATTTCCTATGGGGATCATGACACCCGTGGCGGGGTTGATCTCGACAAATGCGACGCTTGAGGGATTCATTTGTCGGTGCAAGCCATACATGTTGTTGCCCAATTGCCCGAAGGATAGCGAACATGTGAATTGAGCAACTATCAAAAGTTGAAGCGCCAATTTTGGGATAGAAATAGGTTGAAGAATCATGATTAAATTGCTTTCTGAATATTCTTTGTTTTTGGCGCATCAAGTCTTCTCGAATTAACTACCGCAATACAAACAACCGTCGTCGTCGTCTTGTTCTGGCGCATGCTCAATTGCAGGGTTGAGTTGCTTTTTGAGTTCATAGATTTTTTGTTGGGTTTCGATGTCCGAAAATAAGTCGCCAGTGAGTTGGGACTTGAGGTGAGCGATTTTTTGTTCAATTGTTTCCATGTTTCGAATATATATAAAAATAGTTTCTGCCCGACAAGGTGGTGTTTGATGAGCATCCCATCAAAAAACCGTACCTTTGCATTTTATTAGGCTATGGCGCATAAATCAGGTTTCGTTAATATTGTTGGTTCACCTAATGTTGGTAAATCAACACTCATGAACCAGCTAGTCGGTGAAAAGCTCTCTATCGTGAGTTCAAAAGCGCAAACCACCCGCCACCGCATACTCGGAATCGTCAACGAAGAAGACTACCAAATTGTTTTTTCGGATACCCCTGGTGTGGTCAACGCCGCCTATAAACTCCATGAAAACATGATGGAATACGTCAACGCATCTATTTCCGATGCCGACGTCCTGCTTTTCATGACCGACACCTTCGAAAACGAAATGAATCACAAAGAAACACTCGAGCGTATCCAGCGTCTCAAGGTACCTGTTCTTTGTCTTATCAATAAAATCGACAACTCGGATCAAACCAAAGTCATGGAAAGGGTTGTTTACTGGCAAGAAAAACTACCTAACGCTAAGGTTTACGCAGTTTCTGCCCTTCACAAGTTCAATATTGAGGCAGTTTGGGAAGAAATCCTCGCCTTAATCCCAGAAAGCCCCCCATACTATGACAAAGAGGAAATTTCGGATCGCCCCATGCGCTTCTTTATCTCTGAAATCATCCGCGAAAAGATTTTCATTCACTGTCAAAAAGAAATTCCCTACAGTACCCAAGTAGAGGTAGAGGAGTACAAAGAAGAGCCTGGCCTCACCCGCATTAGAGCCAATATCATTGTCGAGCGAGATTCCCAACGCGGCATCATCATAGGTAGAGGCGGAGAAATGCTCAAGCGCATTGGTCGAGAGGCGCGCCTTGACATGGAAAAATTCCTAGAAACGAAAGTATTCCTCGAGAATTATGTCAAAGTCGACAAAGATTGGCGCCACTCTGATGCCAAACTCAAGAAATACGGATATTAAGCACAACAATCATGAGTAATATAGTTGCCATCGTCGGACGTCCCAACGTCGGAAAATCTACCTTGTTTAATCGCCTTACCGAATCCAGAGACGCCATCGTTAAGGAAGTAAGTGGCGTTACCCGCGACCGCCTGTACGGCAAGGGCGAGTGGAACGGCTATCAATTTTCAGTGATTGATACGGGAGGTTATGCCACCACCAAAGAAGATATTTTTGAAGGCGAAATCCGCAAACAGGTTCAAATTGCCATCGAAGAAGCTACTGTCATTGTTTTTATGGTAGATGTCATGACGGGTATTGTCGAGATGGATCAGACGGTAGCACAACTGCTGCGCAAAAGCAAAAAACCCGTACTCATTGCCGCCAACAAAGTGGACAACACCGACAGAGTAGGTCTTTCTTCAGAGTTTTATACGTTTGGCTTGGGCGAGGTCTTTGACCTCAGTGCCACAAACGGCAGTGGAACCGGCGAAATCCTCGATGAGCTCGTAAAATACTTCAATAAAGAAGATGAGTCTGTCCGAGAAGAAGACAGCCTTCCGCGTATTGCTATTGTTGGGCGCCCTAATGTCGGGAAATCTTCAATGGTAAATGCGCTCACCGGTCAAGAGCGCAATATTGTTACCGACATCTCAGGTACTACCCGAGATTCCATCCATACCCGCTACAAAGCATTCGGTTTTGACTTTCTATTGATCGATACAGCGGGTATCCGTAAAAAAGCCAAAGTAACCGAAGACATCGAGTATTATTCTGTGTTGCGCTCTGTGCGCACCATTGAGAATGCAGATGTTTGCTTGTTTATGATTGACGCCTCTGAGGGTATCCAAAAACAAGATTTGAGCATTTTCTACATGTGTGAGAAAAACTCAAAGGGGGTTGTTGTTTTAGTCAATAAATGGGATCTCGTTGAAAAAGACCAGAACACCATGGTGAAGTTTGAAGCCAACTTGCGCGAGCAATTGGCACCCTTCAACGATGTGCCAATTATCTTTACCTCTGCTATTGAAAAACAACGCATTCATCGCGCTTTGGAAGCTGCTATGCAGGTTTACGAAAATAGAACTCGCAAAATTCCAACCCACGAACTCAATGAAGTGATGCTCGAGGTGATTGCCCAGACCCCTCCGCCTGCTATGAAAGGAAAGTACATTCGCATCAAGTTTGTACAGCAATTGCCTACACACGCGCCAAGCTTTGCGTTCTTCTGCAACTTGCCGCAGTACCTTACCGATGCTTACAAGCGTTTCTTGGAGAATCGCTTGCGTGAGCGCTTTAATTTTGAAGGCGTTCCTATCAAGATTTTCTTCCGAAAAAAATAATATTTACAAAAAAGGCGTGCTATTGAGCACGCCTTTTTTGTTGATAAGAGCTACGGACTACCTAATGAGGTTCAGATGTCCGGTGACAATCTTGCGATAGTCGTTTTCTTTGGTTTCGAATTGAAGTTTCCAGGTATACATACCAGCAGGAACTTTGAGGGCATCTGGCCCGTAAGTACCATCCCAAGCTTGGGTGGCATCATGGGTTTCCCAGATGACTTCGCCCCAACGGTTGAACACAGCTAAATGGAAGGCGTGTGGATCAAAGCCAGTCGTAAAGATAGCTTGCCATGTCTGGTTGTGCTCATCTTCGTCTGGGGTGAAGGTATTGGGCACGTAGTAAATGGGCTCGGCAATTACTGGTAAATTGAGTTGGTACTCATCAGAGCAGCCTAAAGAGGTGTAGGCTGTGAGCGTTACTAATAGGTTTTCTGATACGCCAACATACATGTGGTTTGGATTTTCTTCGGTGCTTGTTGAGTTGTCGTCGAAATCCCAAACATAGGTGACTGCCCCTACAGAATTATTGACAAACTGAATAGGCATGGTGCTTTCGGTAAGTGCGCCAGGTAGCGCTGCGAAAGAGGCCTCAGGGTAGTTTTCCATGTAGATGTAATCGTTGTAGGTAGTGGTTTCGACACAGCCCAATAGATTGTATTCTAGGGTGATGTCGTGGTAACCTCCTGCATCAAACGTGTAGGAGAAGTTACTGCCTTGTCCGATTTGCGTACCACCCCAATACCAGGTATACACCGCCCCTTGAACAGCACCAATTGTGCTGAGGTTGACCAAAAGTGGATTGCAACCGGAAAGGGTGTCAGCTACAAAGGTCGGCGGTACGGCCGGTACAATAGTGATGGTCATGTCGACGGTATCGCCACACTGCCCTGGGTCTGGGAAGAAGGTGTGTGTAAAGACCCCTGGAATAGAGGTGTCGATAGTAGGAGGTGTCCAAGCTCCTGTTATTCCCGGAACGTTGTTAGAGGTTGTAGGGAAAATAGGGTTGGCGTCGTCTTGACACAATTGTGGAATTTGTGTGAATTGGGGAACAATAAGCGGGTCTACAGTAATAGGGAAGGTGAGTGTAGACGCACATTGGTTCGGATTTGGGGTGAAGGTGTAGTTTACGGTACCAGGAGTGGATGTAATGACAGTAGGGCTGTTCCAAGAACCTGTAATCAGTGGGCCGTTTAAGTAGCTTGTGGTGTTGATTGCTGTTGTAGGAATCACGACGTTGGTCATGTACTGACAGATTTGACCCATTGGGTTGAACTGCGGAGTTGTAAGCGCGTGAACCACGATATCCATGGTTGCAGGGAAGGCACACTGGCCAGCAGTTGGGGTGAATGTAAAGGTGAAGGTACCTGCTGTTGCTGTAGAGATTGTAGCTGGGCTCCAAACGCCTGTATATGGAATGTTGTTGGTAGAGGTAGCTGGCAATGCCGGCGCAACGTCATTGATACACAAATCTGGAATTTGGTTGAAAGTAGATTGCTCGTTTGGCAAAATTTGAATGTTCATTGTTGCCGTGGTTGCACAAATACCAGCATTTGGTGTAAAAGTGTAGGTCGTGGTTCCAGAGTTAGCCGTATTGATTACGGCAGGGTTCCAGGTACCTTGAATAACAGGTGCGTTTGTAGATAAATTAGGCAGACCCGGTGCGGCTGCATCTTCACAAATGGGTGCAATTTGGTTGAAAGTTGGAAGCACAGGGGTATTGACTACCACTGTTGTGGTTGCCGTAGAGATACAACCCCCGGCGTCATAGGTAACGGTATAGGTACCGGCCATAGCCGCGGTTGCATTCGGGATTGTTGGGTTTTGAAGGTTGGAAGTAAAGCCGTTCGGGCCGGTCCAACTGTAGCTTGGAGATCCGGTGCCGATGGATAATGAAATGGTGGCCCCAGCGCAATATGGTCCGGTATTGCTCGCAGACAGAACGGTAGAGCCTGCAACGTAAGTAATCACTACTTGGCCATGGCCCGTCTGAAAACCTTGTGTACAGGTACCACCTGCTGGGTAGAAACTCGAGCCGCCGCCACCGCCGCCGGTAGCGCGGGGCTCGGCCTTGTTGATGCGCAGCGGACGGCCCATCAGCTCGGCGCCCTGCAAGGCATCAATGGCCTTGGTTTCGGCTTCCTCGTCGGCCATTTCCACAAAAGCAAAGCCGCGCTTCCGCCCGGTATCCCGCTCCAAGGGCAAGGCGCAACTTGTCACCTCACCAAACGGTGAGAACAACTCCGATACATCGTCCTGCTCGGCGCGGAACGGAAGGTTGCCAACAAAAATACTCACGGACCAAAACCGGCCTCGGGGCCGCTGAACTGTGGGCCCTTAGGCCTCTAACCAACCCAGCCTAAATCGCCCGGTTCAACCTTTCTGGCCTGCGGTTGCCAAGCGGGTGCGAATTCGCTGCAACTGCCTTTCCACCTGATCAAAGGCGGTACCCCCCTCACTGCGGCGGGCGGCAACCACTTGGCGGGGAGCAATAGCGGCATAGATATCGGCCTCAAAGCCTGGATGCAGCTGTTGCCAGCGTTCCAAGGGAAGGTCCTTGAGCAACACCTGCTCAGCGAGGCAGGTCTTCACCAAGCCGCCCACCAATTGATAGGCCTCCCGGAAGGGAATTCCCTTGGCCACTAAGTAATCAGCCACGTCCGTGGCATTGGAAAAATCAGAAGCAACCGCAGCCTCAAGCCGCTGGGGCCGAAATTCCAGGCCCTCCTCAAACAGGATGGCCATCGCCTCGAGGCAATCGCGGCAAGAGCGTACCCCA
>ENA-ORFA01000065-ORFA01000065.1-marine-metagenome-genome-assembly--contig:-NODE-65-length-50210-cov-5.562763_pt1 | contig 50210 bp, 49 predicted proteins | sample MGYA00248621_ERZ508587 | MGnify/ENA primary metagenome ERZ508587 (study PRJEB26250, sample SAMN06266239) | marine metagenome | isolation source: Columbia River Estuary | place: USA:Columbia River Estuary... | reverse complement strand
TCGCCTGTTCCCCGGCTCAAAAAGTATCGCCCCTGTGGTCGCTGCGTTGCTCTCTATTCCGATTGCAATCTTCTCGCTTCGTAAACTCGAAAACCCAATCCGCCACAATCCGAAAATTCAAGGCAGGTACGTACTTTTGCTTGCGGCAATTTGTGTAACTGTTCCAATCTTGACATCCGTCGCAACACATGCAATTGGAAATACAGGTCTTGGGCTCAAAGAAATTCAAGGTGATACGCCTGGGCAAGTTTCATATGCTGATGCACGGGGATGTCGCATTGACATCGCTGTCAAAGAAAATTCGGTCGAATGCATTGACCAAAGTTTTGGTCCTAGCGCAAAGACAATGATGCTTGTCGGTGACTCTGCTGCTGGGTCACTTAGTGATGCCATTGCAAAAATCTCTAATCTAAAAGGGTTTAACTTTGCTGTCTATTACGCCAATAGTTGCCCACTGTCAGCAAAGCCATTTGCCTATCGTGAAAATTGTGCGGCAAATTTCGCTGCAATTGCTGAAAAAATTAAAAGCATAAATCCTGACTTTTTAGTAATTGCCAACATGAGTGATCTATACGTGAGTTCAGCTGGCCTTGGTAAAACAATCGTCGACTTTGAAGGTAAGCCGGCGCGAAATACCGAGGAAGCTCTTGCATTTTGGACTGCTAATTGGCAAGATCTTGTTGCTCAAGACTTAAGGTCACAGAAAACTCTCGTAATTCAGCAACCGCCAATTTCGGCAACTCGAGAGCTCGTTCTACTTCAAAAGTTCATCGATGAAAGAATCTCGTTAGATAACTCAGACACACGAAACATGATTGTCGAGGCTCAGGCGAAATTGTTTGAAGACTATAAAAACATTGCGGTATTTAACCCGGCTGATGTTCTATGCGATGCAAAGAGTTGTCTACAGACTCTGAACGGTGAGGCGCTCTATTACGACGGAAGGCACTTAACCGTGAAGGGCAGTTTGCTGATGGTTGACGGAATAATGAAAGCGCTACAACCGCTACTCGCGAACAATTAGCTATTTATTGCGTTGATGACGCGTATAGATAGCGCGAAGCGTGCTATTTGTTGCGTTGATGACGCGTATAGACAGCGCGAAGCGTTCTATTTGTTGCGTTGATGACGGGTACGGCGAAGCATCTTCTTGTGCTTCTTCTTGCGCATACGCTTGCGACGGCGCTTGACCAGTGATCCCATGACTCGCAATACGATATCTGACGCAGATGGGAAACGACACATAAAATTGGCTACCGTAGAGGCGTCAGCCAATACCCATTCCGGGGTCGTTCAATGGCAGGACAACGGGTTTTGGTCCCGTATATAGGGGTTCGAGTCCTCTCCCCGGAACTTTGATCGCGCAACGCCAGTTATAACGGCCGCAAAGCGCGGGCCAGCGAACACGGTGCACTTTTGGATCGTGTATAAATTAATCGTGTCGGTTTACGCGATTGTCCTTGCTGCTGGCGAGGGAACCCGAATGCAATCGACTCGACCCAAACCTTTGCACATGATGTGCGGTCGCCCGATGGTGATTCACGTGATTCACGCGTTAAAAGATTTGCAAGTAAACAAAACCGTGATCGTTGTTGGTCACGCCGCAAAGCAAGTAACCGAAGTTGTCGCACAGCAGTCGCCACCTTGGGCGCACACTGCTTTTGTAGAACAAAAAGTTCAGCGCGGCACGGGTGATGCAACAATCGTTGGACTGCAAGCCATCGACAGTGAAGTCGGCGCCGCAAGCGAAATGTCTGACACTTCAACCGTCATCGTGATGCCGGGCGACACCCCGCTGCTCAAAGCCTCGACAATTTTGGCTCTCGTCAACGAACACCAGAACTCAAAGAACTCGGCCACGGTTCTAACGGCGTTCGTCGAAGAACCAACGGGATATGGGCGAATCGTGCGCGCCAAAGACGACCGCATTTTAAAAATTGTCGAAGAGCGCGATGCTTCACCAGAGATTCGTTCGATCAACGAAATCAACACAGGTATCTATGCGTTTCGCCGCGACCTTCTCGGCCCTGCACTGCGTCGCATCTCGAACAAGAACTCACAGTCCGAGTACTACCTAACTGATGCACTCGAAGTGTTGGCCGGCATGGGTCACCAAGTTGGCTCGCACACCGCCCCATCTAATGAAGTCAGTGGCGTAAACGACCGTTGGCAACTCGCTTTGGCTGAACGCGAACTGCGCAACCGCACGAATCAGGCATGGTTGATGTCGGGCGTGACGATGTTCGACCCGCGCCAAACATTTATTGACGTCACCGTCACGATCGGCAAAGACGTAACCCTTTTGCCGGGCACAATTTTGCAGGGCGATACGAAAATTGGCGACAACTGCGAAATCGGACCAAATACCCGACTCATTCACACGACCGTCGGCGCTGGTTCTCGCGTTGAAAACACGGTCGCCCAAGAATCGATTATTGGTAAAAAAGCCAAGGTCGGTCCGTTTGCCAATCTGACCCCAGGCACCAAAGTCGCTGACGGGGCAATCACCGGTTCGTTCTATGATGGCTCTAGATGAATAAGACGATTGACAAAGTCACTACGAAACGAATGGCCCTCTATTCAGGCCGAACACATCCAGCACTCGCCCAAGAAGTCGCACAACACTTAAACGTTCAACTCGGTGACGCGAACATCGTTGAATTCGCAAACGGAGAATTACGACCAAGATTTGGTGAAAGCATTCGCGGTGGCGACGTGTTCATCATGCAAACACATTGCAGTCACGACGGTCGCAGCATTAACGACTCGATCATGGAGCAACTCATCATGATCGACACTGCGTATCGCGCATCAGCAAAACGCGTGACGGCAGTTTGTCCGTTTTATGGATACGCACGACAAGACCGCAAAGCCGAAGGACGAGAACCAATTACCGCCCGGTTAATAGCCGACATGTTCAAAGCAGCAGGTTCAAAGCGAATGGTTTCAATCGATCTTCACAGCGGCCAAATTCAGGGCTTCTTCGAAGGTCCAGTCGATCACCTAACTGCAATTCCAGTTCTTGAGCGTTATGTTCGCGACAACGCACGCGAAGGCGTTGTTATCGTTTCGCCAGATGCAGGCCGAGTGAAAGTCGCCGAGCGTTTCGCTCAGCACTTGGCCGACATGAGCGCGGACGTTGCATTCATCAACAAGCGTCGTCCGAAGAACACGACAAATGTCGCTGAAGCCAAAGAAGTAATCGGTGAAGTCGAAGATCGACTTTGCATTCTTGCTGACGACATGATCGATACCGGTGGCACGATTTGTAGCGCCGCCGAACTTCTCTATGCGCGTGGCGCGAAAGAAGTTTGGGCGATGGCGACTCACGGCGTGCTTTCAGGGCCGGCAGTCGAACGTCTCAACAAGTCGCGAATTTCGCGCGTCGTCTTGACCAACACATTGCCCTTGGCTCCCGAGAAGCGCATCGCCAAGTTTGAGATTCTGTCGGTTGCCAAGATCTTGGCTGACGCCCTCTCTGCAGTCTTTGAAGACACCAGCGTGAGCGATCTGTTCGGCGGCGAAAACCAGTCATAGCCCTGTGGCAACTATGGGCTTTCGCCCATAGAATACAAAGCCGTCAATTAGTTGACGTCAAATTCAATTCTCGGAGTCCTCATGCCTACATCACTCAAAACAAAAGTTGGTCGCACAATCGGCAGCGCAGAGTCGCGTCGCCTGGTTCTGGCCGATCAGATTCCTGCTGTTGTCTATGGACACGGAATGACTCCTGTAAAAATCACTGTCGACCGTCGCGACTTGCGCATCGCTTTGGCTGGCCCAGCTGGCGCCAACACAATTCTTGAACTTCAAGTTGGCGACGACAAGTACCCTGCCATCGTCAAAGAAATGCAACGCGACCCAGTTAAGCGCGTCGTACGACACGTCGACTTCATGCAAATTTCGCTCACCGAATTGATCACGATGGACGTTCCAGTTCACCTCAAGGGCACAGCGAAAGCAGTTTTGGCCGATGGTGGTTTGGTTGACGCAACTGTGAACACAATTCAAGTTCGTGCAACTGCAACAAACATTCCGAACGAAATCTTGATTGACGTCACAAACATGGGCATGCAAGACGTGATTCGTCTTTCAGAAATTCAATTGCCGACTGGCGTCACTGCGGTTGGCGATCCAGACTTGGTAGTCGTAACCGTGCTCACAACCAAGATCGAAGAAGTCGCACCTGTTGCTGCTGCTGCGGTTGAAGGTGAAGCCGGTGCTGCTCCTGCGGCTGGCGCAACGCCAGAAGCCGGTGCTGCTTCTGCGGGCGACGCCAAACCTTCGGCGTAATTCTAAATGGGACTGTTCGGTCGCACGAAGCGACCTGGGCGTCCTGAGCGTCGCGGCGCTGAATTCAACTTTTTAATAGTTGGACTAGGTAATCCCGGCTCAAAATATTCGCGCACACGACACAACGTCGGCTTTGAGACGATTGAACTTCTCGCCAGTCGTTTAAATGTAACTTTGAAAGCAAATCGTGATCGCGCACTGACTGCCGAAGTCAACTCGGGTGTTGGCACAAACTCAAAACACTTGTTGCTTGCAATGCCTACAACTTTTATGAACGAATCTGGCAACGCAGTCGGGCCACTCGCCCGCCGCTACGCAGTTGTTGACCCGTTGAAGATAATTATTGTGCACGACGAACTCGATCTAGAACCTGGTGTCGTAAAAATAAAATCAGGTGGTGGCCTAGCCGGGCACAACGGTTTGCAATCCATCACTCAACACTTAAAAACACAAGACTTTTTGCGCGTGCGAATCGGTGTCGGCAAGCCGCCATCAAAAGAGCAAGGTGGCGATCATGTTTTGTCGAAGATTCCGACGCGTGAACGCGAATTGCTCGACATTTCTGTGCAGGTTGCCGCTGATGCAGTGCAACTAATTGTTGCCGAAGGTCTTGATGCTGCGATGCGCAACATCAATGCCCGTTAAGTCGAGCCAACTGTGGTCGCATTAGGTGCTCTAGCACCAACTCTGAGTTTTGAGCCCGCGCTCAGCGCAGCCCTCGGGGCTCAAAGCGCATCAATCGTGTGCGCCGACCACGCCTGGCCTTTACTCTTGGCGGGCCTCGCCCAACGCACTGAAAACGAGATCATTGTTGTCGCCACACCAACTGGGTTGATGGCCGGTCAACTACGCGACGACTTGGTCGCATTCATGAATGAACACGATGTGGTGCTGTTTCCAGCTTGGGAGACCTTGCCATTTGAAAGAGTCAGCCCGAATTGCGAGACGATGGGTCGACGACTCGAGATTTTATGGCGCGTTAAAAACGATAAACCAAAAGTCATCATCACTGGTGTGCGAGGACTGTTGCAACATTTAAGCAACACGGTTGTTGAACCCATTGAAGTGAAGCCCAAGTCGCAACTCGATATGGATGAACTAATCACGACGTTGGCACAATTTGGTTACCGACGCGAAGAAGTCGTTGAACACCGTGGCGAGTTCGCCCGTCGAGGTTCAATCATCGACGTGTTTCCGAGCACCGCTGATACACCAATTCGAATTGACCTTTGGGGTGACGAAGTTGATCGCCTGACGACATTCAACGTCAACGATCAGCGCAGCACCGAAGATCTTTCGTTTGCTCGCATTTTTCCTGCGCGCGAATTGATCATTGACGAGAAAGTTGCCAAGCGAGCGCAGTCGTTGATCGCCAAAGAACCATGGGGTCAAGAAAACTGGGATCGCATCTCTCAAAAAATCTCGTTTGACGGAGTCGAATCTTGGTTGCCGTGGGTCGCCACTGACGACAAAGTTCTGACAGATGTCTGCAGCCAGAACGCCGCAATGCACATGGTGCTGATCGAGCCTCGTCGTATGCGTGACCGCGCTCGCGATCTGATTGCCGAAGAAGACGACCTCGCAAGGGCGCTGGCATCAACTTGGTCGCGTGACCCCGACCAGAAATATCCACGACTGCATTCGGAGATCGAAGCATTTCTAAAAAATACGAAAGCCGAGTCGATCATTTCGTTGAGTCCAGTTGCAGACTCACCCCAAGCAGCAAGCATCGTCTCATCAACATGGGGTCAAGCCACTGGCGACACCGAAGCACTCGCGAGTCGCATCATGCGTCTGGTCACGAAAAAATATCGGGTCGTCATCGCTGCCGACACGCCAAGTTCGGCGCAACGCTTTCATGAAGTATTGACCCTTGAAGGCATCACTGTTCGATCGCCCGACACCGACTCGAGTTCTGTTTCAACTCCGGGTGTTTCGATAATCGTTGCTCCGCTACATAGCGGTTGCATCATCAACGAACACGAACTTGCGCTGATCACAGAGAGCGACCTGACAGGTCGACGCCGAACTCATCGTCACGTCAAACCACCCAAGCGCAGCTCATCCAGCATTTTTGAAGATTTAAAACCGGGCGACCATGTTGTTCACCATGTGCACGGTGTCGGAAAATATCTCGGCATGGCCAAACAGTCAATGGGTGGCGTCGAGCGCGACTATTTACATTTGCAATACAACAACGGCAATCTCTATGTGCCGACAGATCACATTGACGCGATTCGTCAATACATCGGTGGCGAAACACCAACTCTTAATCGAATGGGTGGCTCAGATTTCGCTCGCGCAAAGTCTCGTGTGCGCAGCGCCGTTCGCGAAATCGCTCAAGAGCTTGTCGTGCTCTACCAAAAACGAGTCAACGCAGCGGGCCACGCGTTCTCGGCCGACACGACGTGGCAAGACGAAATGGAAGCGGCGTTTCCGTTTGTTGAAACACCCGATCAACGCACGGCAATTGTCGAAACCAAGGCCGACATGGAGCGCGAAGTTCCGATGGATCGTCTTGTCTGCGGTGATGTCGGTTTCGGTAAAACAGAGGTCGCGGTTCGTGCGGCATTTAAATGCATTCAAGATGGCAAACAAGTTGCGGTTCTTGTGCCGACAACTTTGCTCGCATCGCAGCATGGCACGACATTTGCCAACCGATTTGCCGGCTATCCGATTCAAGTTGAGGTTCTTTCGCGCTTCTTGACCGCTACGCGCGCAAAGCAAGTGATAAAAAAACTTGAGACTGGCGAAATTGACTGCGTGATTGGCACTCATCGTCTTTTGCAAGAGGGTGTCAAATTCAAAGACTTGGGCTTGCTGGTTGTCGATGAAGAACAACGTTTCGGAGTGCAACACAAAGAGCAAATGAAACAGCTCAAAACAAATGTTGACGTCTTGACGCTGACCGCGACGCCGATTCCACGCACGCTTGAGATGAGTTTGGTCGGCATTCGCGACTTGTCGCTGCTGCACACGCCCCCTGCCGATCGCCAACCGATTCTCACATTTGTAGGCGAAGAAGATGACCGCGTGGCGACAGAAGCAATTCGTCGCGAACTCTTGCGTGACGGCCAGGTTTTTTGGGTGCACAATCGGGTCAAGACGATCGAAGATCGAGCACGAACATTGCGTGAACTTGTGCCAGAAGCACGCATCGTCGTAGCCCACGGTCAAATGGACGAAGCGACTCTCGAACGTGCGGTGCAAGATTTCTGGGAAGGCAAGTTTGACGTTCTCGTCTGCACAACAATCATTGAGAGTGGCATCGACATGCCGACAGTAAACACACTCGTTGTTGAGCGGGCCGATCTGCTTGGTCTTGGTCAATTGCATCAACTTCGTGGAAGAGTTGGTCGCAGCGGTCAACGTGCATACGCATATCTATTTCATCCGCGTGATCGCGCACTCTCTGAGGATGCTTACGAAAGATTGCGCACGATCGGTGAGGCAACAGAACTTGGCAGCGGTTTCAAAATTGCGATGCGCGATCTTGAAATTCGTGGTGCAGGCAACTTGCTCGGCGAAGCGCAAAGCGGCCACATTGCGGCTGTGGGCTACGACTTGTATTGCCAACTCGTGACCGAGGCAGTCGCCGAGATGAAGGGCGAAACACCACAAATTGTTGTCGAACTAAAAATTGATGTGCCGATCACGGCATTCTTGCCGAATGATTATGTCGCAAAAGAAGAACTTCGACTTGATGCATACCGTCGTCTCGTTGCTGTAAAAACGCATGCAGACGTGCTCGATATCCAGACCGAATGGCAAGATCGTTACGGCGAACTTCCCGAACAAGCAAAAGCACTACTTGTTGTCGGCTCGTTGCGAGCAGAGTGTCATCGCCTTGGGCTTCGTGAAATTGTTGTCGCCGATAATCGCGCACGTCTTGCCCCAATCACGCTGAAAGCCAGCGAAGCCATGCGCCTTGTGCGATTGTCGCCGAGTGCGACCTACCGCGAACAAACAAGCGAACTGAACATTGCAATTCCACGCGGAGAAGACGCGGCAACTTATTTGGTTGGCTTTATGCAAGAACTTGTCGAAACTGCGGCACTAGTGTGAGTGCGGTGAAAAACAAAAACTTCTTAGCAACCAAGTCGGCAGCCCTTGCATCTTTGGCGATTTTTGTCGCATCGTGCGGAGCGACTTCAAATGCAGCAGCCGAAATCAACGGCAGAAAAATTTCTCGCTCCGAACTTGAGCAGACCGTGACCGAGCTCGGTGAGGCTGGTCAAACGCCGGTTGTTGACGGCGAAATCGACGGCGAAACTGTGCGAGGCATTCTTTCGGCACTCGTTCAGGGTGCAGCAACTGACCAGGTGCTAAAGATTTATGGCGAAGAAATTACTGCCGCTGATCGTGACGAAATCAAAGCCAAGATCGCACAAAACACAGATACAACCGAGTTCACAGAGGGTCTAAAAGATTTAATTGTTGAACTCAACGCTGGCACTCTCGCTCTTGCGCGAGTCGCTGCACCTGACGCGAAAAAAGCTGCTGAGATGTACGAAAAGTCACCGGCAACACTCGGCGTGATGTGTGTTCGACATCTTGTTGTAGAACAAGAAGCAAAAGCCATTGAGGCAATTGCGAAATTCAATGCTGGTAGCGACTTTGCAAAACTCGCTGGCGAATATTCAATCGAACCAAATGCAAAAGAATCTGGTGGTGCACTCGGTGGTGCAGACAACGCCTGCATGACCCTTGCCGAATATCAGAGCGGCTTTGATGTTGACTTCACCGCGGGCGCACTTCTCGCAAAACCGGGCGTTGCCTTTGGCCCAGTGAAATCAAGTTTTGGTTATCACGTAATTTATGCTCGACCGTTTGTCGAAGTAGCCGAAGATATTTCTAAATTGATGTCAAAGAGCGCGGGACCAAATCTGTTAACCGGATACCTCGCAACCACAAAAATAAAAGTTGACTCTGCCTACGGAACCTGGAGTTCGGCCCGTGGCGGTGTCGTCTCGAACTGATTTTGGTTCGCGCATGACCGCGCAGATCACCGTCGTCGGCCTCGGCCCTGGTTCGCCAGACTCAATAAACGAACAAACTTTAAAAGCGATCGGTGCTGCCAGTCATCGGTTCGTTCGCACTTCGCGCCACCCGAGCGCACACCTTGTAAAAGATGCAGTGAGTTTTGATGATGAATACGAGAAACACGACGCATTCGAAGATGTCTATCGCGCGATCGCTGAGCGGCTCGCGACTGAGGCAAAAAAACATCAGCACATCTTGTATGCGGTACCTGGCTCGCCTCTTGTGCTTGAGCAGACGGTGCAACTACTGATGCAAGACAAGAGCGTCGAAGTATTGCTGGTTCCGGCAATGAGTTTTTTGGATGTCGCCTGGAGCGTCTTGCGAATCGATCCTGTTGATGCGAGCGTGCGATTAGTTGACGGTCATCGCTTTGCTGAACTTGCTGCTGGCCAAACCGGGCCACTACTCGTGGCTCAGTGCCATGCAAATTGGGTTCTATCAAATATCAAGTTGGCTCATGAGTCAGCAACCGGTGACGAACCTGTTGTGATATTGCATCATCTCGGGCTCGAGGATCAGAAAGTTATTCACACGACGTGGCAAGAACTTGATCGCGTGATCGAGCCAGATCACTTGACGACTATCTATATAGCCGAACTCGCCGAGCCAGTAGCCGGAGAGATGGCAAAGTTGCACTCACTCGCGCGCACACTTCGTGAAAAATGCCCTTGGGATGAAAAACAGACGCACGAGTCTCTAGTGCGCTACTTGATCGAAGAAACTTACGAGGTTGTAGATGCGATCAACTCACTTAGCGTCGATGATCAGACAACTGATGAAAAGTTCATTGAAGAACTTGGTGACCTGCTGTATCAAGTCGAGTTTCATGCAACGATCGCCGAACAGCAAGGCAGGTTCACTATCGCCGATGTGGCACGCTCGATTCATGACAAGTTGGTGCGTCGACACCCGCATGTATTTGGCGACGTTCAAGCAGACTCGCCCGATGCAGTAGTAACTAACTGGGATGCAATCAAACAGCAAGAACGTGGTGCAGTGACCAGCACTTCGATTTTTGAAGGTGTTGCCAACTCTTCACCATCGCTGATGTATTCATCAAAGTTGCAAAAGCGTGCTGCCGAACATGGTTTTGACTGGCCAGACAGCACGGGGGCTTCAGCAAAAATCACTGAAGAGTTAAACGAGTTGAGCCAAGCAGTGAAGCAGAAAAGCGACCCAAGCGAAGTCGCTCTCGAACTTGGAGATGTCTTGTTTAGCGTTGTCAACTTGTCGCGCCATCTTGGTGTTGACGCCGAGACTGCCTTGCGATCGGCTGCAGATAAATTTCGCAGTCGATTTGAAGGCGTAGTTGCACTTGCCGAACAGCGCAATTTGACACTCAAAGACTGCTCTCTCGCCCAACTTGATGAACTTTGGGACTCTGTCAAGAAACAGACTCGCGACTAGTCAAAGATGACGTAAGTTATTAGCCGATGACGCAGATCAAAAGAGTTCATGGACGAGAAGTTTTAGACTCGCGTGGCAACCCAACTGTCGAAGTTGAAGTCACGCTTGACTCGGGTGCATTTGGTCGAGCAATCGTGCCCTCTGGGGCATCAACTGGCGAGCACGAAGCAGTTGAATTGCGCGACGGGGGCAAGCGCTATTTCGGCAAAGGCGTGCAAAACGCAGTCAAAAATGTAAACACAGAAATCGCTTCATCGATCATTGGTCTTGACGCAGCCGATCAGAAAGCCCTTGACCACAAATTAATTGCACTTGACGGCACCGAGAATAAATCGCGGCTTGGCGCAAACGCAATGCTCGGCGTCAGTCTGGCAGTCGCTCGCGCAACAGCCGATGACAGACATACGCCGTTGTATCGATCAATCGGTGGCGACAAAGCAGTAACTCTGCCGGTGCCGATGATGAATGTGATGAACGGTGGCGTTCACGCCGATAACAACATTGACTTGCAAGAGTTCATGATCATGCCGATCGGTGCAAATAGTTTTAGTCAAGCGCTGCAGTGGGGTGTCGAGACCTATCACACGCTGAAATCATTGCTCAAAGAAAAAGGTCTTTCAACCGCGGTAGGCGACGAAGGTGGTTTTGCTCCGAACCTTTCTAGCAATGAATCGGCAATTGAATTTTTGGTCGATGCAATCGCAAAAGCCGGTTTTAAACCCGGCAAAGATATCTCGATTGCTCTTGACCCTGCGATGAGCGAACTTTTCAGAGATTCGCGATATCACTTGACTGGAGAGAACAAGATATTGACGAGCGACGAACTCGCGTCATGGTGGACTCGCCTTGTTGATACGTATCCGATTGTTTCAATTGAAGACGGAATGTCAGAAAATGACTGGGCTGGCTGGTCGGCGCTGTCACAAGCACTTAAAAATCGCGTGCAACTTGTGGGTGACGATCTTTTCGTGACTAACCCAAAGCGTTTGCAACAAGGAATTGATAAAAAAGTGGCGAACAGCGTTCTGATCAAGGTCAATCAAATCGGCACACTTACCGAAACTCTTGACACCGTAAATCTGGCGACTGCAAACAATTATTCGAGCGTGATGAGTCACCGCAGTGGCGAAACAGAAGATTCGACAATCGCCGATCTGGCCGTGGCTACAAACTGCGGGCAAATCAAAACTGGCGCCCCAGCCAGAAGCGACCGTGTTGCAAAATACAATCAGCTGTTGCGCATCGAGCAAGAACTTGGCGCAACCGCCAGATACCCGTCGCTATTCAAGCGCTAGACCAAATAACTCGGTTAACACCTAGAAATACGTCAGAATAGACGTGTGAGCACGATTACTGAACGGCGCTTTTCTGGCGCGCGCCGCAACCGATTTGCGATGATCTCGGTCGGAGTGGTGTTTGTTGGCGCTGTCTCGCTCGCTTTTTTTGTCATTCCGATGCGAACTTGGACCGAGCAAAGATCTTCGATTGCCTCAAAATCTGAACAGTTCGCCGCATTTGAAGACATCAACGATGCGTTGCAGGATGAAGTTGACGTTTTGAAAACACCAGAAGGAATACAAGAAGCCATTAGATCTCAATTGGGCTATCTATTGGCCAGCGAAAAGCGCGTACCAATGCTTGATGTTCCAAATGCGGCAGCGAACCTTCCGACTGAATGGCCATATTCGGTTGTGACCAATATCTTGCAAGTGCGCATAGCGCAGGCTGTGCGCAACAGTGGCGTCGAAATTCTAAATCCGCTTCAGCCATAGTCGCTGCGCTCGTGTAGATTAAGCACGGCAACGAACTAAAGAGTCAGGTAAACACAATGGCTGGAAGCATTCTTGGTAATCGCGTCTTACGCAAAGAAGACCCAAAATTTCTGACATCGGGTGGAAAGTACATTGAAGACTTAAACGACGAACCGCTTTTTGCCGGCGCTTTGCACGTGACCTACGTGCGATCAACTGTCGCCCACGCAAAAATCACGAGTATTGATTTGTCAGAATGCAAAAATTCTCCTGGCGTTGTAGCGGTCTTTACCGCAGACGACCTTGGCCTCGAAGAAGAGCCCTCGGCTTTCAACCCGATGGCAAAACGATCTCATCTGGCAAAGGGCAAAGTTCGATGGGTAGGCGAACTCGTCGCAGCCGTTGTAACGCAGCGACCAGACCAAGGCGAAGATGCAATCGAAAAAGCAATCGTTGAATACGAAACTCTTGAACCGCTAATTGATGTTGAACAAGCAATGGTCAGCAAGACTTTGATTTACGAAGAGTGCGGAAGCAACATCGTCATGGGCACCGTCGAAATGGGAATGCCCGACAACACTGGCGATGAAATTTTTAAAGACTGCGAAGTTGTGGTCAAAGGGCGCTTTATGAATCAGCGAGTGGCACCATGCCCACTCGAGGCCCGAGGCTCTGCTGCGACATGGATAAACGGCCGACTAATTCAATGGATCTCAACGCAACATGCACAAGGTGTGCGCACCGAAGTTGTCAAAGTAAACAAAGTTGACGCCGAGAACGTTCGTATCATCACCCCAGATGTGGGCGGTGGCTTTGGTGCGAAGATCAGTGCATATTCTGAAGAGTTGTTGCTCGGCAATATCGCAAAACATGTCGGCAAAGCTGTTCGGTGGCGTGAAACTCGCAGCGAATCAATGATCAGTCTCGGGCATGGTCGCGCTCAATTGCAGTACGTAACAATCGGCGGCACCAAAGCTGGTCGCGTTAAGGCATATCAACTGAACGCGATTCAAGATTCGGGTGGCTGGGTTGAAGTCGGCACCGTGCTCGCACCATTCATGACGCGGCCAATGGCCCAAGGCGTATACGACATCGAAAAAATGGAATGTCGCACAACTTCTGTTGTCACTAATACGACGCCAATTGTCGCCTACCGCGGTGCCGGCCGACCAGAAGCGACAGCAGCGATAGAACGCGCGATGGACATCTTCGCCGCCGAAATTGGCAAAGACCCCGCTGACGTTCGACGCATGAACTTGATTCCAAAATTCGACCAACCGCACCAGACAAAAATCGGCCATGCATATGACGTCGGCGACTACGGTGCTGCGCTTGACAAAGCATTGGCTGTTGCCAAATATTCTGAGGCACGAGCAGAACAGGCCGAACGACGCAAACGTGGCGACAAGGTTCAACTGGGTATCGGCGTAAGTGTTTATGTTGAAATCACCGGTGGCGTCGACCCGATGCAAGAGCACGCAAAAATAAATATTTTGCCGAATGGTCGTGCGGTTGTCTTCACCGGCACTTCACCTCATGGTCAAGGACACGTCACATCGTGGGCAATGATCGCCAGCAGTGAGACTGGCATCTCGATTGAAGATATTGACGTTGTCTGGGGCGATACAGATCTAGTGCCAAGCGGCGGCGGCACGATGGGTTCAAGGTCGCTACAACAAGGCGGCGTCGCAGTGCAGAAAGTTTCAATTGAAATTGTTGACCAAGCAAGAAAACTTGCCGCTCAATTGCTTGAAGCCAATGAAAGCGACATTGTTCTCGATAAACAAACTGGCGCTTTTCATGTTGCGGGTACTCCAGCAATTTCAAAATCATGGTCGGATGTCGCAAAGTCGGCCGACGTTAAGTCGGGTCTAACCCACGAAGGTATTTTTGTGGCCGGGTCGGCGACGTTTCCATTTGGGTCACACGTGGCCATCGTTGAGGTTGACACCGAAACGGGCATGGTTAAACATCGACGACACATCGCATGCGACGATGCAGGGCGCGTAATTAATCCTCTTATTCTGGATGGACAAATTCATGGTGGCGTGGCTCAAGGTACGGCACAAGCGTTGCTCGAAGAGTTTCGCTATGACGAAGACGGCAACCCGATAACGACAAATTTCGCCGAATATACATTTATTTCTGCTGTTGAGTTGCCCAGCATCGAAGTCGTTCACATGGAGACGCCAACATTCGTGAACCCGCTTGGCGTCAAAGGCATCGGTGAGTCGGGCACGATCGGCTCAACTCCTGCTGTGCAATCTGCTGTTATTGATGCGCTCTCCCATCTGGGTGTGCGTCACATCGATATGCCGACAACACCAGAACGAGTTTGGTCGGCTATTGCTCAAGCCTCTGCGTAGTTGAAAGACTCGCCCATCGTTTAATCTTTTGCAGTGAGCAATTCTCCGATTATTGCCGAAAACTTGGTGCGTCATTTCGGCGACGTACATGCCGTCAAGGGCATCAACCTTGAAGTGAAAGCTGGCGAAGTATTCGGCTTTCTCGGGCCGAACGGCGCGGGCAAGAGCACTGCAGTACGAATGTTGACCACCTTGTTGCGACCGACATCTGGCACTGCGAGAGTTGCGGGCTTTGACGTTGTCAAACAAGCAGATCAAGTGCGACGCAGCATTGGCGTCGCGTTGCAAGATGCAGCGATTGACCCTCTAATGACGGGTGCTGAACTCTTGGCGCTGCAAGCAGTTCTCTATGGCATCCCGGCTTCGGTTTTGAAAAAACGTTCGGATGAATTGCTTGAGCGTGTTGGGCTCACCGCCGCCGCCTCGCGCCGAGTGTCTACTTATTCGGGTGGCATGCGCCGTCGACTCGATCTTGCATTGTCGCTGATTCATCAACCAACAGTTTTGTTTTTAGATGAGCCCACAACTGGCCTCGACCCGATGAGCCGTCTGACATTGTGGGAAGAAGTTCGCCGACTTAATCGCGAAGGCACGACCGTGATGCTGACGACACAATATTTAGAAGAAGCCGATCAACTTGCGGATCGAATCGCAATTATTGACCACGGAAAAATCGTTCGCGAGGGCAAACCGGCAGATTTGAAAGCAAGTGTTGGTGCGCCGACATTAATTATCAAAACAAATATTGATCAAACCGAGAAAGCCAAGTCTGTGCTCAGCACTTTTGGCGACTTGCGACCAGGCGCCGAAGGTGCTCTTGGTGTTGGTCTAATTGGCGGCGCAGCTCTCGTAACAGAAGTTGTGCGCAAACTTGACGAAGCAGGCGTGCATGTCGCACATCTAGAAATAAACGAGCCAAGCCTTGATGACGTATTCGCCGAGGCAACTGGTTATCGCCTTGAAGGTGCAGACAACGCACCTTCGGCCGGTGACAACGGTGATAACGGCGACGAAAAACCAAAAAAGAAATCTCGTCGAGGGCGAAAGTGACAAGCACGACAGCCGTAATGCCAGAGACTCAAGTTGTGCGTTCGCTTAGCACCGCTATTCGCCAGACAATTGCACTGGCGAGACGATCAACGCTCGAACTGTTTCGTCAACCCGCCCTAGTTGTGCCGAGTTTGATTTTTCCGTTGTTCTTTTCTTTTCTCGGCAACTCGTCGTTCGGAAAGACAACTTCGTTGCCCGGCTTTCCCCAGGTGAGCTCGTATTTACAGTTTCAACTTGCCGGCACGATCACCCAAGGTGTCTTGTTTGGCTCGGTTACTGGTGCTGCTGCGTTAGCAACAGATATTGAAAACGGCTTTTTCGATCGACTGCTCGCCTCTCCGACTTCGCGGACCTCAATTTTGTTCGGCCGCCTTGCAGGCAGCACTCTGTTCGGTGCGCTCGAAACCGCTGTTTTTATCTTGGTTCTATTGCCATTTGGTGCAGATGTCGCCGCGGGAGTGCCGGGCATTATCGCCATGACTATCAGTGGCGCACTGATCGCACTTGCAGTTGGTGCGCTAATGGCATCTGTGGCACTAAAGACTGGTTCATCAGAAGCAGTTCAAGGAACATTTCCGTTGCTGTTTATTTTGCTGTTCTTCTCGAGCGCTTTCTTTCCACGCGAAACAATGAGTGGAATTTATAGAACGATTGCTGGTCTTAATCCGATCTCGCATCTGGTCGAAGGCTTGCGAGCTCTCTCACTCGAAGGGTTCACCGCGTCGGCAACCGCTCGCGCAATTCTTGTGCCACTTGCAATCGCGATTTTCGCCTTATTGGTTGCGCAAACTCAACTTCGCGCAAGACTGCGAGCAAACTAGTGAACACAAACTCGATAACGCACCTAAATACTTCTGACATGCACTCGACGACAATGCGCAGTGCGGGCCAGTTGATTAAACGCAGCCTGATTAACACCCGACGACTGCCTTCGGCGTTTCTGCCAACTTTGGCGATGCCAATCTTTAACATGGTTTCGTTTTCTGGAACATTTTTTGCACTCACAAAATTGCCTGGGTTTCCAACTGATCGTTCGGTCAACTGGTTTATGCCGCTTGGTTTAGCGATGGGGTCTGCATTCAGCGGAGTTGGTCTTGGCTTCTCGCTGATTCGCGATTTAGAAAACGGTTTCTATGACCGAATGCGAATGGCACCGACCACACGCATTTCATTAATCGTTGGACCAGTACTTGCAACTTGGATTCGTGTAACGCTTGTGACGCTGATTGTTTTTGGTGCTGGCACTTTGCTCGGCGCACGACCAACCGCAGGAGTTTTAAGTTACCTGTGCTCATGGATTGCAGCACTTGGAATCTCAACTATTGGTGCAGGCTGGGGCTTGGGTTTGGCATATCGATTTCAAGATATGCGCGGCGCGGCAATTATGCAGCTCTCAATTTTCTTGACGATGTTTTTGTCAACTGCGCAAGTGCCGCTCAATGTGATGACCGGTTGGTTGCATACTGTGGCGCGAATCAATCCGATTACAAATATCTTTAGACTGTCGCGATCTGGTTGGGTAAACGCCAGCGACCCAGGCCACATGAGTTGGTCAAACGCCTACGGTGGCTTGATCGCGATAGCCGTGTTAAGTGTCTTGAGTCTGATCTTTGCTTTACGAAGTCTGCAAAAAATAGACAAATAGCACTAAATCGCTTGAAATAGCCGACAAACGGCCCGATTTGTGCGATTGTCCCTCGTGGGGGCATGATTAGCCACAGGGGAAAGTGTTCGACAATTTTTGTCGAACCAAAAATGGGGGTTGAAGATGAAAGTTTCAATCACGGTTAACGGCAAAAAGCAAGAGTCCGATGTAGAACCAAGAACGTTGCTTGTTCACTACATTCGCGAAACTCTCGGGCTTACTGGCACCAACGTAGGTTGTGACACTTCGAGTTGTGGTGCTTGCACAATTCACTTAGATGGTGAAGCGGTAAAGAGTTGCACGATTCTTGCTGTGCAAGCAGACGGCACGTCGCTTACGACGATCGAGGGCTTGGCCAAAGATGGCGTAATGCATCCAATGCAAACAGCGTTCATGGAAAACCACGGGCTTCAATGCGGTTACTGCACACCAGGAATGGTGATGGCAGCAATTGGATTGCTCAAAGAAAACCCGAAACCTACCGAAGACGAAGTGCGAATGGGTCTTGAAGGCAACTTGTGTCGTTGCACCGGGTATCACAACATCGTCAAGTCTGTGCTCGCTGCCGCGGGCGCAAAGTAAAGGGGTCGGTCATGACAATCACCGAAAATAAACCAACTTCAGTAATCGGCACGAGGTTGCTGCGTCGTGAAGATCCGCCACTACTAACTGGCGAAGCAAAGTTCACAAACGACTTGAATATTCCTGGAGCATTGCATCTCACCGTTTTGCGCTCGCCATATGCGCACGCAAAAATTAAATCAATTGATGTTTCGGCTGCGTTGAAGATTGCCGGCGTGATCGCCATATACACGGGCAAAGATCTGCAATCATCGTGGGCGTCGCCAATGCCTTGCGCGTGGCCCGTCACACCAGACATGAAGAATCCTGCTCACTACCCATTGGCGATTGACAAAGTCAATTATGTAGGCGATGGTGTCGCTGCAATTTTGGCGACGAACGAAGTTGCCTCGCGCGACGCCCTTGACGCGATCGATGTTCAATATGAACCGCTGAAGGCAGTTGTCGATCTTGAAGATTCGTTGAGCGACAAAAATGTTATTCACACCGAATTAGGAACAAACAAGAGCTACACGTGGCCATTGTTGGTTGAAGAGACACCTGGCTGTGTCGAAGAAGCATTTAAAAAAGCCAAGTACAAAGTTAAAGAGCGTTATGTTCAGCAACGTTTGATACCAATGGCGATGGAGCCGCGGGCGATCGTTGCGGTGCCACAGCCCTTTGGTGGCGACATCACTCTTTATTCGTCGACACAGATTCCACACATTTTGAAGGTTATGACTGCCCTGACGCTTGGTATTCCTGAGCAGCAAGTGCGAGTTGTGGCGCCAAGCGTGGGTGGTGGCTTCGGTTCGAAACTTGATGTTTACGCCGAAGAACTTTTGTGCATGGCGCTGTCTCGCAAGCACAACGCCCCTGTGCGTTGGGTTGAGGAGCGTTCAGAAAATACGCAGGCAACGATTCAAGGTCGTGGACAAATTCAGCATGTTGAACTCGCAGCTGACGAAAACGGCAAGATCACTGCAGTGCGAGTGCGCATCGTCGGAGACATGGGTGCGTATCTTCAACTTGTTACTCCAGGTGTGCCGCTTCTGGGTGCGTTTTTGTACGCCGGTGTTTACGACATTCCAAAGGCATATGACTTTGAGTGCACCTCGGTGTTCACAAATCTGACGCCGACTGATGCTTATCGCGGCGCTGGCCGACCAGAAGCCACATACGCGATCGAGATGGCGATGGAAGCTCTCGCGCGTGCGATGAAAATTGACTCGTTTGAGTTGCGCAAGCGCAATTACATCAAAAAAGAACAGTTTCCATATGTGGCGTTTAGCGGTTTGACATACGACTCGGGTGATCACTTACTTGCTGCCGAAAAAGCCGCCAAGATGACCGACCTAGCGGGTGTGCGAGCACAACAAAAGAAACAGAACGTGCCTGGTGCGACAAAACTGCTCGGGCTTGGCATGAGTTCGTATTTTGAAATGTGTGGGCTTGCCCCGTCACGAGTGTTGGCGTCACTTAACTACAGCGCCGGTGGATGGGAAGCCGCAACGGTGCGAGTGTTGCCGACGAACAAAGTTCAGGTCATCACCGGCACTTCGCCACACGGTCAAGGCCACGAAACTTCTTGGGCGATGATCGCTGCCGAAAAACTTGGTGTTGCTCCAGAAGATGTCGACGTGCTGCACAGCGACACTGCTATTTCTGCACTCGGTCTTGACACTTATGGATCGCGAAGTCTGCCGGTTGGTGGAGTGGCGATTGCACTTGCGTGCGACAAGGTGATCGAGAAGGCAAAGACAATTGCAGCGCATCAACTTGAGTGCGCGACCGAAGACCTGCAGTTTGCCAATGGCACATTCAGCGTGAAGGGCTCACCAGATCGGGCTTTGCCGCTAGCGGCCATTGCCTTTGGTGCGTTCACCGCACATAACTTGCCAGAAGGTTGCGAACCAAACCTCGAAGCACAAGTTTCATATGACCCGCCAAACTTCTCGTGGCCGTTCGGCACGCACATGTGCGTTGTCGAAGTCGATACCGAAACTGGCGCTGTAGAAATTCTCAAGTACATCGCGGTAGATGACTGCGGCAATCAAATTAATCCTTTGATTGTTGAAGGTCAGGTGCACGGTGGAGTCGTACAAGGCATCGCTCAAGCACTGTTTGAAGAAGCCGTATATGACGAAGACGGCAACTTGAAGTCGTCAAACCTCGCCGAATACCTCGTGCCAGCGGCATGTGACGTTCCGTCAATTACGACGGGCCACACGATCACTCCTTCACCGACTAATCAATTAGGCGTGAAGGGCATCGGTGAAGCGGGCACGATCGGTGCTGCGCCAACCGTGATCAGTGCGATCATTGACGCGCTTTCAGGGCTTGGTGTGACGACAATGGCGATGCCAGCATCACCACAAACAGTTTGGAAGACAATTCAAGCGGCAACTAGTGGAGGTAAGAAATGATTCCTGCAGCATTTGACTACAAGCGGGCAACTTCTGCCGCCGAAGCAATTTCACTTGTCAGCCAATATGGCAGCGATGCAAAATTTCTTGCAGGCGGACACAGTTTGTTGCCGCTCATGAAACTGCGTCTTGCACAACCAGCAATGTTGATCGACATTGGTCGGGTCAAAGATCTTTCGTACATCAAAGATGCCGGTAGCCATCTTGCGATCGGTGCATTGACACGACATATGGATGTCGAGACTTCAAAAGTTGTGCACGAGCACGCACCACTTCTTGCCAAAGCGGCGAGCCACGTAGGCGACTCGCAAGTTCGTCACCGTGGCACAATCGGTGGCTCGATCGCCCATGCCGACCCAGCAAGTGATTTGCCTGCCACTACTTTGGCCCTCGGTGCCACATACGTCGTACAGGGCCCAAAAGGACAACGCGAAATTGCTGCGTCGAACTTTTACAAAGGGTTTCTTGAGAGCGACCTCGCTGCCGATGAAATGCTGGTCGAAATTCGCGTGCCAAAAATGCAAGGGGCCGGTTGGAGCTTTCAGAAGTTCAATCGCCGCGCGCAAGACTGGGCAATCGTTGGTGTGGCTGCATGGCATCGCAAAGGCGAAGCAGGTGTTGCGTTGGTCAACATGGGCTCGACACCAATTTTGGCAACAAGCGTGGCGAATGCGATTGCCAAAGGTGCTTCAATCAGTGATGCTGCGGCTCTTGCATCTAACGAGGCCGACCCGCAGAGCGACTTGAACGCTTCAAGTGATTATCGCAAACACTTGGCTTCGGTTTTGGTGCGCCGAGCACTCGAGGCTGCGTCTAAATAAAAACTCGCTAGCAAGAAAACTTGCTGGCGCAAAACTAAGCGAGTATCAGAAAGTTATTTGTGCGGCTGATCGAGTCGCAATATACGGCTTGAAATACTTTGCTCGAATTTCGTTGTGCAGAGCATCTTCGTCGTATGCGCGCCAACCAGCGACGTCATCAAAAGTTGCGGCGATCAAATAGTTGGCGTTCGTAGGTGCCGAAACCCCCAAGTCGGGACCACACCGATAACTACGGACACTTGGAATCTTCGCTGCCATCTCGTGTAAAACCTTGGTGATTACTTCGTGATAGTTCGCAGGAACTTGATCATTCCAAGTTATTGCAACAACATGCTGCAGCATCAGATCAAACCCGAATATGCGCCGCCATCAACTTGCAAGTTTGCACCAGTAATAAATTTGGCAGACTCGCTACACAAAAATGCCGTTACGTTGCCAAAATCTTTTGGATCTCCAATAACACCTGCCGGAATACCCATGGTGCTGACATCTGGTGTTGAGCCATACAACTGGGTGATGCGATCAGTGGCGTGAATACCCGGCTGAATTGTGTTCACCGTGACGCCGTCGGGTGCGACTTCGCGAGACACAGTTTTCAAAAAGCCGGTTAATCCTGCTCGCACTGTGTTTGACAAGATCAAAGATGCAATCGGCTGACGCACGGCAACCGAAGTTATCGCGACTACTCTGCCCCACTTGCGTGTTTGCATCGCGGGCACAACTAGTTTCGTCATCGCGATCATCGACATCAAACCGTTTTGTAAAGCAGTTTCGTAACTAGCGACATCTGTGCTGGCGAAGTTGCCTGCCGGTGGCCCGCCACTGTTGAGAATTAAAATATCAATTTGCCCGAGAATTTTTGTGGCCTGGGCGATGAAGCTCTCGCCACCACTAACCGTTGAAACATCAGCAACAATGCCAACACATGCGTGGCCAATTTTTGCGGCGGCATCTGCAGCGCGCTTGGCGTCACGGCCACACAACACGACCCGCACACCGTCATTGGCCAGTGCCTGTGCCGTGGCAAAGCCAAGACCAGCCGAACCGCCAGCAACTGCAGCGGTGCGACCAGTAAGCCCAAGATCCATAAGGGTTCAGGTTAGTTCTGAGACGGCACTAGCGACTTAGACGACTTATAATTAGCCCTGTTAGGTGGTGAGACCCAATGGGCCGATCGGCAATTCCGCCGCGGTCGAGCGAGCGTTACCTTGATGCAATAGCCGACGCGGAGACGTTTCCGTATTGGTTAGACGACGTTGACGAGCCCGACTCGAACCCCACAGCAGTACACAACGAAGACTGCGACCTGTGCGTGGTTGGTGGCGGTTTCACGGGTCTTTGGACGGCGATAATCGCCAAACAACGCAACGCCAATAGCGAAGTCGTGTTGATTGAAGCACACGAAATTGGTTCTGGCGCAAGTAGCCGTAACGGCGGCTTCATGGATTATTCGCTGACTCATGGCATCGCCAACGCACAAGAGAGATTTCCCGACGAGGTTGCAGTTCTTGAACAACTCGGCAGAGACAACATAACTGAAATTGAAAAAGTAATTCGCGACTACAAAATTGATTGCGACTTTGAGAGAAACGGCGCAATCGAAGTTGCCAGCAGTTGGCACCCCGAGAACTACACCGACGAATTAAAGCAAGATTATTTGCAATTGCGCGACCTTGGTCACGACGTTGAGTGGCTAGATCTCGAAGCGATGCGCTCCGAAGTGCACTCGCCCGTTTTTACGGGTGGTCTGTGGGCAAAAGACACATCGGCACTTGTTGACCCTGCTCGCTTGGCGTGGGGCCTCAAGCGCGTTGCAGAAACTCTTGGCGTCAGAATTTACGAAGACACGCGCGCAGTCGATTTGAACGACACGAAGAAACATATTGAGATTAAAACACCACTCGCAAAAATCAAAGCCAAGAACGTCGCACTTGCAACGAACACGTTCAAGCCGTTGTTGCGACAGATGAATAAATATATTGCACCTGTCTATGACTATTGCTTGGTAACTGAGCCACTTAATTCGGAACAACTCACAAGTATTGGTTGGAAGAATCGCCAAGGCCTCGCAGATTGCTCAAACCAGTTTCACTATTTCAGATTGACTGCCGACAACCGAATTTTGTGGGGCGGCTACGACGCAATTTATTATTTCGGCGGCCAAATGGACAAAGAACTTGAATCTCGACCCGAGACCTGGGCGACGCTCTCGCAACAGTTCTTCACGACGTTTCCTCAACTTGAAGGCGTCAAGTTTTCGCACATGTGGGGTGCGCCAATTGATACATGCGCGCGCTACAGCGTTTTTTGGGGAACACAGTTTGACAATCGCGTGGCGTATGCACTCGGTTACACAGGACTAGGTGTTGGTGCGTCTCGATTTGGTGGCGAAGTAATGCTCGACCTGCTTGCAGGCAACGAAACACGTGCAACGCGCACAGAGTTTGTGCAAACAAAACCTCGGGCGTTTCCACCTGAGCCGTTCAGATTCATTGGCATTCAAGCCACCAGGTGGTCGCTTGATTATGAAGACCGCACTGGCAAGCGCAATCTATGGCTACGTCTACTAGACCGACTGGGCTTGGGCTTTGACTCGTGATCTTCTAGCCTGACGAGATGAGTTTGCAGTCAGTTGCCGACGTGCGCAACGCTCTTGACGAGCAAAACTACATCGCCAGTGACGGCCTAGCGACCGCGGTATTTCTCGCAATCTCACTAAATCGACCGCTGTTACTTGAAGGCGAAGCAGGCGTGGGTAAAACCGAACTTGCCAAAGCACTCGCAACAATTCGACAAAGCGAACTCATTCGTCTGCAATGTTACGAAGGCATCGACGCCGCTCAAGCAATGTACGACTGGGATTATTCGCGACAACTATTGCATCTGCGCACCGTTGAAGCCACGGGCGAAGCGACACAACTCGGTGCCGACAAACTTGAGGGTCAGTTATATAGCGAAAAGTTTTTGATTCGCCGAGCGCTGCTTCGTGCGATTGACCAACATGCAGGTGCTTCGCCGGTTCTGCTGATCGACGAAATCGATCGTGCTGACGACGAGTTTGAAGCATATTTGTTAGAAGTTTTGTCAGACTTTCAAATCACGATTCCAGAACTTGGCACATACAAAGCAACAACACCACCACTAGTTGTGTTGACTTCAAATCGCACCCGAGATGTGCACGATGCTCTAAAACGTCGATGCTTGTATCACTGGGTTGAACACCCCGACTTTGATCGTGAAGTCGAAATTGTTACGCGACGCGTGCCGCAAGTCGATGCAACACTCGCCCGACAAGTTGCCGGCGCCGTTGAGTCACTTCGCAAGATGCAGCTCTACAAACCACCTGGTGTTGCAGAGACAATTGACTGGGCGACGGCTTTGGGACGACTCGGCGTTCGCGAACTTGACGAGTCTGTAGTGCAAGCAACCCTCGGCACCGTGCTCAAGTATCGCGAAGACCACGAACGTGTGCGCGAAAACGGTGTCGCAACTTTGGTTAAACAGGCCTTTGAGCGGGGCTTGTACAGCAACTGATGACAACCAACTCGTCGCCTGCCAACAAAATGGCGGTGGCGTTTGCGCGCATTTTGCGCGGCGCCGGACTAGACGTTCCTCTCGACTCGGTAATCGTTTTTGTTGGCGCACTCACGCAACTCGGTCTAGAGAATCGAGAAAACGTATATTGGTCGGCACACGCGACGTTGATTCGCCGACACGAAGATGTGCAGATCTTCGACCGTGCATTCAAGGTATTTTGGGAACAACAAATCGCTGTCGAAACAGCCACTTTTGAAGAGCAGCAAGAGTCAATTACTTTGCTGGTTGACGACGAAGACGCCAACACCGATGATTCATCGGCCGAACCAATAGAAGATGAAAACACAATCGCTTTACGGTTTTCAAAAATCGAAACTTTGCGTGAAAAAGATTTTGCCGCTTACAACCAACTTGAATTGCGCGAAGCAGAACAATTTATGGCCAGTCTGCGATTGGCGGGCCCACCCAAAAAGTCTCTGCGATTGATGAAAACAAATCGTCATGGCGCAAGACACGACATTCGCCGCACAATGCGCGCAACCCTGCAACACGATGGTGAGCCAATTGAGCGTTACTGGCGCGAGCCGAGCACAAAGTTGCGACGTCTGGTGGTCTTGCTCGACATTTCTGGCTCAATGGAGCCATACGCCCGAGCACTTTTGCGCTTCATGCACGCTGCAGTTGTCGGTCGACAAAGAGTTGAAGCATTCACCTTCGGCACACGGCTAACTCGCATCACAAAAGAATTAACAAGCCGTGACCCCGACAAAGCGCTCGCCCAAACTTCTGCTCAAGTTTCTGACTGGAGCGGCGGCACTCGTCTTGGTGAGTGCCTACAAAGTTTCAATGACAATTGGGGCGTGGGCGGAATGGCACGTGGCTCAATTTTCGTAATTCTCTCTGACGGCTGGGACCGTGGTGATCCGAAAGTTTTGGCCGACCAGATGTCGCGCCTCAGCCGTGTTGCATACCGTGTGATTTGGGTTAACCCGCTCAAGGTGAGCCCTGGCTATGCACCGCTGGCCCGCGGTATGGCGGCCGCAATGCCATACATTGATGAGTTCGTTGAAGGACACTCGCTTGAGGCACTTCGCGAATTAACCGAAGTGATTTCAAAAGACTCAAACGAAAGACGAAAGACAGTTACACATGCGTGAAATTTTGGGCGACATTGACCGTTGGCGCACACAGAACAAACGAATCGCCATTGCCCGCGTTGTAGACATCGAAGGCTCAGGACCACGCGATCCGGGTGCAGCAATGGCAGTCAATCAAGATGGTGAAGTTTGTGGGTCGGTCTCAGGTGGATGTGTCGAAGGTGCAGTCGTGGCTGAAGCCCTAGAAATACTTTCAACCAACAGCCCTGGTCGGCTCGTGAAGTTTGGCTACTCAGACGACGAGGCATACGCAGTCGGCTTGACTTGTGGAGGCGTTGTACATCTATTCATTGCGCCTCTCACTTGGTAATTAAGTTCAATGATTTACTCTGCTCTCGCCGAAAGAATTCGCAACAATAAACCTGTTGTTCTGCTGACAGTGATTGACGGGCCGAATCTCGGCGCAACACTGTTGGCTTCGCCAAATGACAGCAAACTTGACACGCTCGGCACACTCGGCGACCCAGAACTTGATCGCGTCGCCGTGCGTGACGCGCTAGGTGAACTTGAAGCAGGTCGCACCAGCGTGCGCAACTACGGCCCAACCGGGCAAGTTACGCCAGAAGACCTGACTGACACACCGATCGTTCGAATCTTTGTCGAGTCATACTCACCACCACCACAGATGATTATTTTTGGAGCAGTTGATTTCACTGCTGCACTCGCTCGGGTTGCAAAAGTTCTCGGCTACTACGTCGTGGTCTGTGATGCACGTGAAGTTTTTGCGACAAAGCGAAGATTTCCGATGGCTGATGAAGTTCTAGTTACATGGCCAACACCCGTTCTCGCCAAGCTCGGCGACAATCTCGGTGCACGAGACGCAATTTGCATTCTGACTCATGATCCAAAATTTGATGTACCCGCAATTCAAGGAGCCCTCGCAACCAAAGTTGGCTATATCGGGGTTATGGGCAGCCGCAAGACACACGCCAAACGACTCGAGCGACTTGCCGAGGTTGGCATCTCAAAGCCTGAAGATCTAGACAGATTGATGTCACCGATCGGTATTGATATTGGTTCACGCACCCCAGAAGAGACGGCGATTTCGATTTGTGCCGAGATCATCGGCAAAAGAGTTGGTCGAATTGTTCCGTCACTATCAAATAGCGACGGCCCGATTCATAAATAATTTATTGCGTTGGGTCAACCCACTGCACCCAGTCGGCGCGGCTTTCATCAATCTTGTGCACCTCAACACTGCGACCATTAGTCGGAGCTTGAATCACAATATTTTCGAGACCCAGCGACATTGAAATGTGACCCGGATACCAAGCCAAGTCACCCAGTCTCACTGCACTTGTTTTTACACGCTCACCAAATGCATATTGTTGCGACGAGCCTCGCGGTATGAAAACACCGGCACTCAGCCATGCGAACTTTGTTAGCGCCGAGCAATCGAGCGCTCGACCTGGTTGGTCTGCGTTCGTTTTATAGGGCACACCCAGTTGTGTTAGTGCCGAAAACAAAACCTTTTGTCGATTGATGCCAGATTGTTGCCAAGACTGAACCAACTCTTTGCTACTGATTTCGAGGTGTTCAGCAACAATCTTTGCGATCGAATTCACCCAACGCGAAGCAACGTCTCTTTGCTCGATAGCACTGACATTTTCGGCGGCTTCAAGCGCATCGAGCGCGAGTTGAGCCTGCATCGCCACCCAGGCTGACTCGATTGCTGGCATCGGCTTGGCCGAGGCAACCCCGACGCCGAGACGACCTGGCATTGGGGCCAGCCCGGTGGCCAGCAATAGGCCCAGTAAAAGCGAGGCGCCAAGCGTCTTAATTGATTTTGGGTAATACGAAACTCGTGCTGTCATGTTTATTTGTCCTTTCGGACCCGCCAGCTGGCAGGCTTTCGACTGTTAAACGACCCTCCGCCCGGAGAACCCAGTTCGCGCCTTACTTATTGCTTGTCATCACCTTAAACAAGCCGTGTAACAGGGTATTCACAATGCGACTTGATGCCTTTAAGGGTTACCCACTCCCCGATGTAACTTTCGTCACTAATGCACTTGTAAACCTGTTTGTTTCATGGAGAAAAATTCTCAGACATTATTTGAAATAAAACTTTCCGCATCTTTAGTATGAAGGCATGCCGATCTCGCTCAAGACACTTGCTGCAAAAAGTTCATCACAACAAAAAATTGTCGCGAGCGAACTTCGTAAACAAAGAATTAATGCTGAATTAAGTCAAGACGAACTTGCGCAACGAGCCGGAATTGACCGCAAAACAATCAATCGCATTGAGAACGGCCACTTTTCTCCAACGCTAGACACGATTACACGCTTATGCGTCGTGCTCAAGATAACCCCAGGTACTTTATTAGGTAGTGGTCGAAGCACCAAAAAGTAACTCGAGATTGCGGGCGTCGTGAAAAACGACGTCGCATCGACTGCAATTTTGTTATCTGCCGGAAGCGGCTCAAGATTTTCTGGCACGAATCATAAGTTGCTCACAGAGATCTCGGGGCAAACTGTTTTCGCTTGGGCCCTCAAAAATTTGATGCAAGCAAACTTTCGCCACAATATTGTTGTCACGGGCGCAGTTGACTTGTCATCGCAGATTTCTGAGACAATGATTTCTTCGGATAATTTTCAAATAGTAAACAACTCAAATTGGCAGATGGGCATGGCCAGTAGCTTGCAGTGCGGTCTTCAAATAGCCCAAAGTCTTGGTGCGAGCACCGTGGTTATCGGCCTCGCTGATCAACCTGCAATTTCCCCCTCAAGTTGGCAACGTGTAGCAAGTGCAACGGCGCCACTCGCTGTTGCCACATACAACGGTGTGCGAGGCAACCCAGTGCGTGTGCACGCCGAACTCTGGCCGCTGCTACCCACAACTGGCGATGAAGGTGCGCGAAGTTTGTTTAAATCACACCAAGACTTACTCGAAGAAATTGCCTGTGAGGGCTCGGCGCTAGATCTCGACACGACTAATGACATCGACACATTGACAAGGCTGCTGCGCCAATGACCAAGGCATCAGATCTGGATATAGCCCGTGTGACCGAACTTCTCGGTCGCAAACCTCAAGGTGATTTTGAAGTTATTTTGCGCGATGCAAGCGGTAGTCCAATAGTCGTAAAAAATGAGCCGCTTTTATTTGATGGCACCCCGATGCCGACGCGATATTGGTTAGTTGGCCCGAAAGAACACATGGCTGTAAGTCGCTTGGAGTCAGCCGGCTTTATTGATCTTGCCGAAAGCGAAGTTGACGCCGAAGAGTTGCGACTAACCCACGAGCGATATGCAGCAGAACGCGACAGCGCAATTCCAAAAGATCACACAGGGCCCCGACCACACGGTGGTGTCGCCGGCACCCGAGTAGGTGTCAAGTGTCTGCACGCTCACTATGCAAATTGGCTTGTCAACAAAACTGATGTTGTTGGCCAGTGGGTCGACAGACGACTTCAGCAAGGTTAAGAGCCCTAACTAGTGTGCGTTACTGATGAATGAAGTATTCGCCGCAATCGATATTGGTAGCAACTCGACAAATTTATTGATTGTTGATCAAGCAGGCAAAACACTCGAGCGAATCGTGCGCTCGACACGACTCGGCGCAAATCTAACGTCAACCGGAGTGCTTAGCGCAGAGTCAATTCGACGGACTCTCGAGTGCCTAAATGAATACGAATCGCTGATCAAACGCCACAACGTTTTGCGCCGTCGCACTGTAGCCACTGCCGCTTGCCGAGTTGCAAAAAACACCGCCGAGTTTTTTACCGCGGTCAAAAAGATTTCAGGTGCTGAGCCAGAGTTGATCTCTGGAGAAATTGAAGGCGCTTTATCTTTTGTCGGCGCTACGAGTTCTTTCAGCGACAAGAGACCCACGCTTGTTGTTGATATCGGTGGTGCATCAACCGAACTAATGGTTGGCTCAGAAACTTTAGATTTTGCCGTGAGTTTGCCATTCGGCGCAGTGAACATCACCGAGTCTGAGTTGCATCGTGATCCGCCTCGACCCGAAGAACTAACAAATGCGATTTCACTGGTTTCAGATGCCGTTGATGATGTGGCGCACAATTATCCGCAGGTCTCGCAAGTTGATCGCATTGTCGGTGTCGCAGGCACAATCGTGACTGTCGCGGCTGTTGAAGTCGGGCAAAAAGTTTTTGATGCAAATTCGCTTCACGAACTGCGATTGACGCGCGAGGCCGTTGAAGATGTTTTTCGAACATTGGCAACAGAGCCGCTTAAAGACCGCGTTTTCAACCCTGGTCTGCCTAGCGACCGCGCCGACATCATCGTCGGGGGCTGCTGCGTGCTGGTCGCCGTAATGCGCAGACTGCAGATTTCTGAGCTTGTCGTGAGCCAATACAATTTGCTTGACGGTTTAATCTCTGAATTGCGAAAGAAAACATCTTGAGCCATCTCTCAAATTCTTCACCGAAGAGATTTTTGCATCCTGCTGGCTCACCCGTTGCTCCCCCGCGACTTTATGGCGGACGCATCATGTTGCGCCCGCTGGTCGCACACGACTTTGAAGCCTGGAGCGAAGTTCGATTGCGAAATGTTGAATGGCTGACGGTTTGGGAGCCACGCCGCTCAGAGTTTCTTGCTGACCCGGCCACTGACCGTGATGCATTTGAAAGGCGATGCGTGGCTCGTGATCGCGAGCGCCAAAATGGTTCGGCGTACACACTCGGACTGTTTTTCAACAACCTATTTATCGGTGAGGTAAACATCAACAACGTTGTGCGTGGGGCAATGCAGACTGGCACAATTGGCTACTGGATCGACCGAAAACATGCAGGAAATGGCTACGTCGCCGAGGGAGTCGCCGCAATTACCAAGTTTGCATTCGACGATTTGAATCTGCACCGACTTGAAATTTGCATAATTCCGCGCAACGCAAACAGTAAGCGAATCGCCGAAAAATTGGGGTTGCGCCTCGAAGGGCTTGCTGAAAAGTTCTTAGAAATTAACGGAGTCTGGGAAGACCACCTGCGTTACGCGATCACCGCAGAAGAGTGGTTGCAGCGACGCGAGGCGTTAACACAAGAGTGGTTGACTAGCCGAAAATAGTTTTATGGTTGTTAACTGCTGATTTGCAACACAAATTGAGTGCAGACGTCAGCAACTTGAATCGCGTCATGACAGACTCGCTTGGCGCCTTGGTCTTCAGAGTCAGCACATTCTCGCTGACATATCTCGGCAGCCTGGCGTAAAAGTTCAATAATTTCAGCCACCGAGCTCGTTGACCGACTCATTCTTGACATTTGCGAAACTGCACACGGCAAGCACAGCGGCGGAATCGGACTCTCGCACTTCTTTGGAACAACAACTTGACCCCAACCCCAGGCATCAATCACAACAGGCACTATTAATTCGATCGGTTTGAATTTTCTTGCACTAACCCACCCAGCTGCCGCAACATGGCGAGCACGCACTGGAAGTATTGGCTTACTGGCGACAAAGACTTCGACACCCGAGAGCACATCATGAGTTTGCGCATCTTTTGTGCTCAACGCTGACCGCAGTAAGTGTGCGCCGATAACAGCATTCTTTTTATTTGCATCGGCGATCACCAATGCAAGTTGCATTATGACTTTTTTATCCGCGATTGAAGTGCAGCGAGTCGTTCAGCAAACCACGGTTGTCGTGTTGTCCAAACTTGTGGCTCGAGTTCTTTTGCTACTGCTTGTTCATGTGTTGCGACGTTTGCCATTTCTTGGATCGTTCGCTTTGTGATTATCGCCAGTTCACGTGGTGCGCTTGCAGCACGTGCCGCCATCGCATGGGCAACCGTAAGCAACTGGTCATCAGCAACACACTTGTAAACCAAGCCGACCCGCTCAGCTTCGGCGCCATCTAAAATCTCGCCAAATATAACTGCCGCCATCGTTGCCTGCGGCCCCGCGATATTGCGAAACATCCACGTGTGACCACCACCTGGGTGCAATCCGATTTGCAAAAACCGAGTGTCAAACTTTGCACGTTGGGCAGCAATTCGCACGTCGCAACACAACGCCAAATTCATGCCAGCACCTACGGCTGCGCCATTAACTGCGGCGATCGTTGGCAAGGGTGTGCGCGCAATTCGCAAGAAACCTTCATAAATTTTCGTCAATGATGCGCCGTCGGCTTCGGCGAGATTACCGAGGTTGGCTCCGGCGCAAAAAGCCGGAGCGGCACCGGTCACGACGATTGCGCCAACTTTTTGATCCGCCTCGATGTCGTTCATCGCTTCAGTGATGTCAGCCACCATCTCGGCCGTCATTGTGTTGCGCTCAGTTGGGTTATTCAGCGTCAAGGTGGCTACGCCGTCCTTACGGTCAACCTGCACAAGACCCATGAGCATTTAGTTTGGCACATTGTTAGCGTAGGAATTGCATGTTGGACCATGTCTTTAGCGATGCCATCAGCGCCCTTCGCGACGCCTTTTCTAACGCCTTTCTTGAGCGCCAAGCATTCGATGAGCACTTTCAGTCAGATGTTTTGCTCGGCGACCTGGTCTGGGAGACGAGCTACGGTTTGCCTGGCGAGGGCCGACCACCACGTGTAATCGCCCACATCACTTTGACTTGGCCAAGTTGGAGTCAAGCAATTTATCGCGCGTGGTATACCGACGAAGTTTTTCACGAATCTCCCGAGATTGAAATGGAAATTGTTTTTCGTGTGCAGCGACTCTCGAGCCAACCTGATGCAAGTTTGGTTGAGGGCATTGCGCCGATCAAGAGCCCTCAAATTGGGCGCGGCAAACTTGATCGCGAAGGCATCACCGTTGAAATAAATAGTCCAACCCTGACACCTGATAAAACAAATTATGCGATCGAAATTACTTATGAGGGTAGTTACGAACTCGTCGAAGAAACTCTGCAAGATGGCACGAGCAAGTTGCTAGATGAAAACTTCAGCAGTCTTGGCAGTTGGATTGCAACAACGCTCGTCAAACTCGGCGATCTAAAACTGGCTTTTCTTCCAGCCGAAGAAATCTAAAAACTCAATAAGTCTTTCGGCACGACAGACGTGAGCGACACAAGCGGTCGCGGCCCCATATGGGTAATAACTTCTGAAGCCACGATCGAACCTATTTTGCCGCACTGCTCAATCGTCTTGCCACGCACGAAACCATATAGAAAACCTGCGGCATACATGTCGCCCGCACCAGTTGCGTCAACCACGCTGTCGACTGGTTCTGCATCGATGATTACAACCTCTTCACCATCAATTACGACCGAACCGTGCTCGTTGCGGGTGACGGCCGCAAACTCGCAGTCGCTTCGTAACTGGTGAAGCGCTTCATTAATTGAATCAACTTGATAAAGCGATTTAATCTCATCTTCGTTTGAAAACAAAATGTCAATATCGTTTTTCACCAACGATAAAAAGTCAACACGATGACGGTCAACACAAAATGAATCTGAGAGTGTGAGCGCAACTTTGCGACCAGCAGCGTGCGCATACTCTGCAGCGACACGAAACGCCTCTTTGGCGGCATCGCGGTCAAACAAATAACCTTCAAGCATCACGACTGCGGCACTTTGCACTGCTTCACGCGAAATATCTGCAGCGTCAAGCAACGACGCCGCACCAAGAAATGTGTTCATCGTGCGGTTGCCGTCGGGTGTCACGACGATCAAGCAACGACCGGTGTCTTCGGTTTGGCAAGTGACCCCCGGAAAAAACTTCACACCAACATTTGCCAGATCCTTGGCAAAAGACTCGCCAAGTCGGTCAGCCGAAATCTTGCCGATGAAACCTGCTTTGCCACCGAGGCTGGCTAACCCATAAGCAGTATTGGCTGCGCTTCCGCCACTCATTTCGGTTCGTGAATTAACCAACGAATGTAAATGTTTAGATCGAGACATTTCGACCAAATTCATCGAACCCTTGACGATTTTTTCGCGAACCAAAAACCCTTCATCGACCGTAGCCAAAACATCGACCAGCGCGTTACCGATCGTCAGCGAATCAAGGCTGACGCCAGCCACACCCGTGAGATTTGTTGGTGGCACGATTGATTATTTTGCGCGCTGGGCGGCTTTAAGTTCGCCTTTAGCGAGGCGTTGTTGCAACTCGCGCTTCAAGAACTTGCCAGCGGCATTGCGCGGCAACGGCTCGGTCATCACCACGACGTGAACAGGAATCTTGTGAGCGCCAATTTTGCCCTCAAGAAACTTCCATAAGTCTTGTGGATCAAGAGCCAAGCCATCTTTTGGCAAAATCGCAACACCAACTTCTTCACCAAGTCGTTCGTGTGGCACACCGAAAACAGCGGCTTCGTGCACGGCTGGGTGATCGTAGATCGCACTCTCAACTTCGGCGCCGTAAATGTTTTCACCGGCGCGAAGAATCATGTCTTTGACACGGTCCTCGACATAAACAAAGCCTTCGGCATCAAGCCGGCCGATGTCACCCGAACGCAACCAGCCGTCGACAATTGTCTCTGCGGTTGCTTCTGGTCGGTTCCAATACCCACGAATCAACATCGGACCAAAGAACCAAATCTCGCCAGCTTCGCCAGTTGGCAGTGACTTCAAATTCTCGTCGCGAACCTCGACGCGCATCGGCAACACCGCGCGACCCGTGCTCGTCGGATGTGCCAAATAGTCAGAACCCGTGATGCCAGGACCAAATGCATTCGTCTCTGTCATGCCGTAACCAAGTTGTGGACTGCCGTTTTTGACTTTGTCGTTGACTTTGCCGACAAGCGAAGTTGGCGAAGGTGCGCCGCCGCCGCCCACGGCGCGCAAACTCGTGGTGTCGTATTTATCGAAAGCCGGAGAATTGACAAGATCCCAACTTTGAGTGGGCACACCAACAAAGTTCGTGATTTTTTCGCGCTCGATCATCTCGAGTGCTTTTTCTGCATCCCACTTGTACATGATCGCAAGTTTCAAACCAGCGATAAAACAACTCATCATCACTGGCACGCAACCAGTGACGTGAAACAGCGGCACGATCAAAATAAAAGAAGTTGGCACTTCTGGGCCCGTGACTTCTTTTAGTTTTGTTCCCGACATCGTCAGCACTGAATTGCGCGAAGAAAAGCCCATCAAAGCAGAGATGATCGCTCGGTGAGTCGACACTGCACCTTTCGGGCGACCAGTCGTGCCTGATGTGTAGAGAATTGTTGCATCGTCATCTGAAGAAATCTCAACAACGGGACACTTCAAACCAGCTGCCAGGTGTGGCGCTAAAGCATCTTGCCACTTGTCGACACCCGCAGGCAGCGATTTTTCTGCACGGGCAACCAAAACTTTTACACCGAACTTCTTGCAACTCTCGGCTGCGACATCAAAGCGTTGTTGGTCGCAGATCAAAACTTTTGCGCCTGAGTCTTGCAACGCGAAATCCATTTCATCTTCGACCCACCACGAGTTCATCGACACCGAAACGGCACCGACCGAAATAATCGCCGCAAACGACATAACCCACTCGGGATAGTTGCGCATCGCGACCGCCACTCTGTCGCCTTTTTTGACGCCATACGTGTTCACGAGCAAATTCGACAGCGCATCAATCTGATCCATCGCTTGAGTAAATGAATATGACTCGCCTTCGTACACGAGAAACGTCTTTTCGCCGTGACCGCGAGCGCCGGCAAAAATCTGGCCTAAATGCGCTGGGGCGTTTTTGAAAATCTGTGTCTTGACCCCCATGACTTCGGCGTCAATCAATTCAAAAATCTGCCCTGGGGCAGTAACTGCCAAATTCGCTTCAGTCCACGTCATTGCCATTTGTGAATCCCCCGAGTCGGCCATTTTGGCACTCAGATATTGTGCCATTCGCAGGCTGGCTGTGCCTAACTCGAGATAGGTCGCAAACTAGGCAACTTGACGGCGAAAAGCGAGTCGCGGCTTAGGCGGCGCGGCGGCGAAACTGGCTTGCATAACGCGAACTATCGCGTTGCACACGAAGCTGCACCAGCCAGTAGCAATAGCCCAACAGGGCGATCAAACTGATGGTGAAGGCGTAAACCAAGACGATCGAACCGGTCGTGAAAGCCAAGAACAGTGAGACGACAGCGGCGGTTGCCAAGCCAACAACCGTGTGTTGACGGCGCTGACGGACAAGTTCGCGGGCAAAAAACTCGCCCGAATTTGGTTGGTGCGAACGGGTGCCCTGCGGACGCAAAATCGGGCCGGTTAAGTGCGAAAACTGACTGGCTTGGCGAGTGCGCATTTGGTTCGGAGCAAGCTCGCGTGACATGCCACGCAATTGGGCCTGTGGGTTGCGCAAGTTCGTGTTTTGCAAAGTCGACAAATGGCGACGAAAGTGGTTCACCGACATTGTTGGCGAATTGTTAATGCGGGCTCGAACTAGTGGCGGCAAGAGAACTGCCAGCCATGCGGCGCCAACGATCAAAAGAATTAGTTTGCTCATGGGGTTACATAAGTGTATTACGAGATGACAAGATCGCTACCCAAGTCGCTCAGACCCCTAAAAATAGAGGTTTTAGGCTAAACCTCGCGACGGTAGGTGCCTTGGCGGCCGCCCGACTTCTCCCACAAGGTGAGATCGCCAATCACCATGGCTCGGTCGGCGCTCTTGCACATGTCATAGATCGTCAAGGCCGCCACCGAACAAGCGTGGAGCGCTTCCATTTCGACGCCTGTGCGGTCGATCGTGTCAACTTGGGCTTCTACCGCGATGTGGTCATCGCCGATCTCAAAGTTGATATAAACGGCTCCCACCAAAAGTGGATGACAAAGCGGAATCATCTCGGCCGTGCGTTTTGAAGCCTGAATGCCGGCGACTCTCGCGACTGCGAGCACGTCACCTTTTTTAACTTCACGATTAGCGATTGCCGCTGTTGTTTCTGGCGTCATGAATACTTTGCATCGCGCAACAGCACGACGATGTGTCGGTTCTTTTGGCGTTACATCGACCATGCGCGCTCGACCCATCGGGTCAAGGTGTGAAAAATTTAGTTCAGACACGACAAATCGCGATCATATTTAGCCACCAATCTGACTCATCGACCGTTTCGGTCGAACAAACGTTACGTTGCCGATTGCATGACCCGCCCACTTCGTGCCGACTGCCCGCTTGATTTCGGCGGCGAGTTCGTCGTCGGTTGCATTGCCCCGCAACATTGCCCGCAGATCAAATTCGGTAGTTGAAAACAAACAAGTTCTGAATTGGCCTTCGGCTGTCAATCGCACACGATCGCAGTCGCCACAAAATGGTTTTGTCACTGACGGAATCACGCCAACTGTGCCAGACCCGTCGAGATAGCGCCATCGATCTGCCGGTGCTGCGCCACGCGCCGCGACTTGTTCGAGTGGGTATACGTTGTTGATTGTCGCCACGATTTCATCTTGACCAACAACATCGTTGCGTTGCCACTGACCTTGTGCATCAAGTGGCATGAACTCGATGAAACGAACTTCGATTTGTTTTTCACGACCAAATGTGGCCAATGCCAAAATCTCATCGTCATTTACGCCGCGCTGAATCACTGCGTTGATCTTGACTGGCGCAAAACCGGCACTGATCGCTGCGTCGATGCCGTCTAAAACGTTTGTCAGGTGATCGCGACGAGTGATTTTGAAAAACTTCTCGCTTTGCAATGTGTCGAGGCTGATATTGATTCTTGACAAACCTGCCGCCTTCAACTCGTCGGCAATCAAACGCAAAGTTGCGCCATTTGTTGTCATAGCGAGGTCGATTCTTTTGCCAGCTAGAGGCGAATTGGCGCTACTAGGCACCGTCAATCGTGAAAGTTTCTCAACGAGAACCGGCAAGTGAGCGCGAACCGTTGGCTCGCCGCCAGTCAGACGAATGCTGTCGACATCAAAGCGCTCAACACAAATCGTGGCAAGCCGATTGATTTCTTCAAAACTCAAAATTTCTTTGCGGTCAAGCCACGCCATGCCTTCTTCGGGCATGCAATATGTGCAGCGAAAGTTGCACCGATCAGTGATTGAAATGCGCAAGTCGCGCACAGTTCTGCCAAACGGATCAATTAGTTGCATGATCGCATTTCCATAGATTGAGCATATTACGCAAGCATCATCACTTCGACTTCGGCGCCGATAGCCAAACCCTGACCATCTGGCACTAAAGCCAAGCCATTTGCGAGCGCAGTCGACGCAAGTTGGTGGCTGCCCTGCGGGCCAGTGTCACGAACATGCAATCTTCCATCGTCGCCGAATTCGCCAAACACACGCATGAAGTGAATCTTGCCGTCTTGTTTGCGCTTCATTGGCGCATCAACAATCGCGCGCACAGTTGGTCGCATCAAGTTTTTGGTGTGCCCCATCATTTTGCGCAACGCAGGTCGTGCCAACAACTCGAAACTGATCATCGACGAAACTGGGTTACCTGGCAACCCAAATATCGGTATGACTCTGGCGTCACTTGTCGCAAGTTTGCCAAAGGCGAAAGGTTTGGCTGGTTTAATCGCCATTTGCATCCATTGCATTTCGGCGATGCGCGACAACACAATCTTCACGACATCAAAGTCGCCTTGCCCAACGCCGCCACTTGTGACTATTGCATCGCATCGCTGTGCAACATCGCGCAATGTTGCTTCTAATTTCTGTTCGTCATCTTCAATGATGCCCAGATTGATCACTTCGCAACCAGTCGCCGCGATCATCGCTGACAACATCGTTAGGTTGCTCTCGCGAATTTGGCCGGGTTTTAGTTCTGAGCCATCGATGACGAGTTCGTCGCCAGTTGACAGCATCGCCACACGCAATTTCGGATACGACATAACTTTGCGCGCATTAATGCCCGCAAGAACGCCAATGCCAGCTGCGTTGATTAACGCGCCAGTTTTAAAAACAACATCGCCGGCACGAACATCTTCACCAATCTTGCGAATGGCTTCACCGACTCGCGCAGGTTTGTTTATTTGCACGCGATTCGCGCTGAGAACTGTTGCGTCTTCGATCATTACAACCGCATCGGCGCCTTGGGGCATCGGCGCGCCTGTCATGATTCGCGCTGCTTGACCTGCACCAATCTCGTAACTCGCCACATGCCCAGCACCGATCACACCTAAGACTTCGAGTTCGACACCAGCAGTCGTCACATCTTGTGCACGAACTGCAAATCCATCTACGGCAGTGTTGTCAAAAGGCGGAATGAACTCAGTCGCGACGACATCTTGAGCAACAACACGACCCGACATCTGCTGACAATCAACAATTACGGGCGCGACAGGCTCGCATCCACCAATGACGATTTCTTGCGCTTCAACTAGAGAAATCACATGGCTGACGGTATCGCCACAGATATGGTGGCAGGCTCATAGTTATGAACGGCTATCAATCGCTTTCAGCCTCGGGCCACACGCTGGCTTGGCAGTACGTTGCCCCGGAGATCAATAGTGCGACGAGCCAAGTGAAGTTGCGCTGGGAGAACGAGGGTTGGACAGCCGAAGGCACACTCGGTGTCGACAACGCTCAGTTTGTGTTGCGTATTTCAGCTGGCTGGACAATTCAACAGTGCCTGGTGTTTCGCGATCTTGAAGACCCTGACCTTTGGCTTGGCACCGACACCCACGGTCGCTGGGGCGAGATGAACGGTGCGCATCGCACCGAATTAGATGGCTGCACCGACATTGACTTTGTCAATACACCATTTACAAATTGCATTCCGATTCGTCGTTTGCCGCTAGTCGTAGGCCATAGCGCAACATTGAGCGTTGCTGTGATCGACATTGAAACACTCGGTATCACCAAACAGACGCACCAATATACGAAAGTTTCTCAAAATATCTGGCGATTTACAAGCAGTTATTCAAACTGTGAAGTTGAAGCAACTGTCGACGAGTTTGGTTTCGTGCGCGACGAGCCGATTAATTTTCGTCGCCTTGACTAAGACGAGAAATCTAGTTAATCAGTCAGGGCCGCGTAAACCAGCGAACGCAGATACTGGCGAATCGGATATGTGCTCGACGGAATCAACTGAGTGAAAAACATTGCGCTGATCTCGTTTACTGGGTCAACCCAAAACGCGGTGCTGGCCATGCCGCCCCAACCGAAAGTTCCGTTAGGGCATGCCGTGCGCGTCTTGGTTTGATCTGCGACAACAGAAAAGCCAAGGCCAAAACCAACGCCGTCGTAAAAAACTTCTTCGCCAAGCGGTCGACCAAAAGTTGAGATGTCAGAGTTGTTGGGCAAATGATTTTGGGTCATCAAGTCGATTGTGCGTGACGACAAGATACGAACATCTCCCGACTTGCCGCGGCCTTCGAGCATGCGAATAAATTTGAAATAGTCGCTCGCAGTCGAGATCAAGCCACCTCCGCCAGACAAAAACTTTGGCTTTTCAAGCGCACTGTCACCGAAATTGCTCAACTTTGCTTTTCTACGAGTGGCTTCGTCATGGCGATAAAGCGTGGCGAGGCGATCATGTTTTTCTTTAGGTGCCCAAAACGCCGTGTCGGTCATGCCCAACGGTGAGAAAATATTTTTCTCGAAAAACTCGTCGAGAGGCATCTTTGAAACAACTTCAACAACTCGCCCAACAATGTCGGTAGCGACGCTGTAGTTCCAACTTGAACCGGGCTGAAACAAAAGAGGCAGCGCTGCATATTTATCGCAGACAACTTCGAGCGAATCTTTATACCCAACACCCGCATCAAAGCCGGCTCGCCGATACATGTCGTCTACGACATCTGAATACAAGAAGCCATATGTCATGCCTGCTGTGTGCGTGAGCAAGTGCCATACACGAATCGGCTCAGTAAGGGCGTTGGTCATTGGTTTTAAAATCGTGCCCGTATTCCAAACCCGAGTCTCACCAAATGACGGAATAAATTTGCTGACTGGGTCGGTGAGTTGCAGCAGCCCTTGCTCGACCAACATCATCAACGCAACCGATGTAACTGGTTTAGTCATCGAATAGATGCGATACATCGTGTCGTCAGTAATCGGCGAGCCAGTTTCAGAATCTTTGTGGCCATACATGCCAAAGTGCGCAACTTTGCCGTGACGCGAAACCGCAACCGCGTAACCAGCCAAGCGGCCTTCGTCTACATAGCGATTGAAATGCTTGTCGATACTTTTTAGTCGCGTCGCATCAAGACCGACATCGCCAGCGTCAGTAGTAACCCCGAAGTTTTTAGCCATGTCCTCTACCCCCGACTTACTTGGTGAATTTTTCTTTGAGCCAGGTATTCAATTGCGGCCCAACATCTTTGCGCTCGAGAGCAATCTCGATGACTGCTCGTAACAAACCCATCGGCGTACCCGTGTCATAGCGAGTTATCTCACTAACGATGCCCAGAAGTTCGCCGTCATCGGCGAGCATCGCCAGACCATCGGTGAGTTGCAACTCGCCGTTAGCACTCGGCTTTATCTGCTCGAGTTTGTCAAAGATTTTTGGTGACAAAACATATCGACCAATAATCACCAGATCACTAACTGCGTCGGCAGGTTTTGGTTTCTCTATCACCCGAGTGATCGCAACCGAACTTTCACCCGATGCAGCGGCTGAACTTTTTGTAACTTCGACATTGCCATAACTCGAGACTTCGGCAACCGGCACCTTTTTTAATCCAATGCTTGTCTTGCCTGACTTTTCGTAAAGTGCAACAAGTTGTTTGGTCAACGATGCGTCGCCCATTATCTCGTCAGGCAACATCACAACAAACGGTTCGTCGCCAACCGCCTGGCGGGCGCAACTGACGGCATGGCCGAGGCCGCGCGGCGACTCTTGGTAAACCACGCTGACAGCGACTTGGTCGGTGCTGGCTGCCGACGCGTAGTTCTCGATCGACGGTTTGGCACGACTTGTGACGATTACGACCCGATCACAGCCCGCGGCGGCGGCCTCGTCGATAACAAACTGAATGGCCGGCGTGTCATATATAGGTAGCAATTCTTTCGGGGTCGCCCGAGTCGCAGGAAGAAACCGAGTGCCCATTCCGGCCGCAGGAATAACAGCAGTGCGCACAGCCACACATGCATCCTAGAATCAAAAGCCCTATGCCGACTTATGTCTACAAATTCATTGACTCGGGAGAGACCATTGAGATTTATCAGGCATTCACCGACGACGCACTAACCGAGGCTCCACACCCGTCTGACGGCAAGCCGCGCAAAGTCAAAAAAGTGTTTACACCTGTCGGCATAACTTTCAAAGGTGGAGGGTTCTACAAAACCGACAGTGCCGGCACGAGCAAAACTTCGAGCTCTGGCACAGGTGCAAGCAAGAGCACAGACAGTTCGACTTCTCCAGCAACTGACTCTGGTTCTTCGAGCGATACAAAGTCAGGCTCAACAACTGAAACGAAAACGAACACAGGCGCTGCAACATCGGGCTCAACACCTGGTTCAACATCGGGTTCAACACCGGCTGCAACCACACCTAAATCAACGAGCCCAGCCAAGAGCGAGTAGCTCAGCACACATGGCGCGAAGCCATGAAAACAAAACTTCGCAAATCTGCTGTCGAATCCGCTGTCGAGTCTTGGTATGGCCTTTGTCGTGACGCAGCGCGACAAAAAATAATTGTCGTTTCGCTTTCAATAATTTGTGCATTGTTCTATCTGGTTTCTGCCGTTTCATTTGGCAGCAACAGCGCCGCAACATCTGAATTGCAAAGTGCGAGTCGCTACGAAATTAAAGTTGGGTTTCGCGCAGTTGCAATGCAAAGCGCAGGGCCATTACCCGAAATGCGCTCGGGTGACTATGTCGACGTGATCATCGACTCGGCAATTGTTCTTGAGCGAGTGTTAGTTATCGATTTTGTTGAGCAGCCCAATCGTCAGACAACTGTCGTGCTGGCGGTGCCAGTCAGCAATGCCGCAATGATCGCCAATGCGGCATCTCTGGGTATTGTCAGTCTCGTATTGGTCGGCTAGCGCCAATTATTGGCGACAATAATTAATATCGCCGCACCAAACGCGACCCGATACAAAACGTATGGCGTAAAACTTTTTGTGCGCACCAAACGAATCATCGACCACATCGCCAACCAGCCAGATAGCCCGGCGGCGATAATGCCCACGAGCATCGGCACGAGCAAACCCTCGGGTATTCCATCTCTAACGAGTTGAACCAACTTGAAAATTACAGCGCCGCCAATTATTGGCACGCTCATCAAAAAAGACAATCTGGCAGCTGCGTCTCGTGAAAAGCCGCTTAGGCGTGCCGCCGTAATCGTGATGCCCGAGCGCGACGTACCGGGGTTCAGCGCCAAAACTTGGGCCGCACCAATTATTAGAGCGTCGCGCAGTTTGAGTTGGTCGGTGTCTTGCGAATTTTGCATCGCGCTCGCCCGACGATCTGCCCAGACCAACAACAAACCAAAAGCGATCAAACTAATCGCAATCAAATTTGGTGTACCAAGTCGCTCGGTAATTGCGTCTTCAAAAATTATGCCCACAACACCAGCAGGAATCGCCGAAGCAACCAAAAACCAGGCTTGCCGACCCACAATTGAAGCCGGTTGGCGTCGATTAAAAATCACTTGAGCGCCTTGGCGAACATAAGTTGTTAACTCGCCACGAAGATAAACCAAAACAGCAACCAAAGTGCCGAGGTGCAAGGCCGTGTCAAACGCTTTTGCTGTGGCGACCGTGTCGTAGTCGTTCCAGCCGAACAACCAAGGAACAATTTCTAAGTGTCCGCTTGAAGAAATTGGGAGAAACTCAGTTAATCCTTGAACTATGCCCAGCACGATCGCGTGCAAAATTGACATGCAGGTTATGAACCACTCATCATCACGTCGCTAATCACCAAAGACAAACCAACTGCACGCATCGGCAACCAATCAATGTCTTTTCCGAGGTCGACAATATTCAACAACATTTTCTGCAACGTTGACGCAATCGTAAATTCACGAATCGGTGCACCGAGTGTGCCGTTCGTAATTACGATGCCCGATGCACCAGTCGAAAAATCGCCAGAAATCGTGTTCACGCCGCTGTGCATGCCGGCAACATCTTGAATCAAAACACCATCGTCAATTGATGCAATCAACTCGGCTTGAGTTTTGGTGCCTGGCTGTACTTGCATCGCCAAACAGCCCACACCCGGTCCGCCGGCAAAACCGCCACGCGTTGCATTGCCCGTGCTCTTTGTGTTCATGCGACGAGCGCTGTAGCTCGAATGCACGAACATTTTTAATACGCCGTTTTCGATCAACACATTTCGTCGGGCTGCCAAACCTTCGCCGTCAATATCTGTTGCCGTGTAGGCCAACTTGTTAGTCGGGTCGTCGACAAGCGTGAATCGCGCATCTGCAACCTGCTCATTCAAGCGGTCGGCAAACAAACTGCGCCCCTTCGCTAAATTTTCGCCGTTTAGAGCGCTCGACAAAATGCTGACAAACTGCGACGTGACATAAGGGTCTAAGACGATCGTTACTTTTTTGCTTGCAGGCTTAGTCGCACCCAACAAACGTGTTGCACGGTCGGCGGCCTCACGTGCAGCTTTTTGTAAATCAAACTCTTTTGGCGAGTCGCCAACCGAAAAACCAAAACCTGTTTGCGCTTCATCGCCATCATCTGCCAGCGTTGCGACCGAAACGTAACAAGAGTTGCCGCGACCGCTCTCGCGAATGCCAGTTGTGGTCGATACTGCCGTCTCACCCCAACCATCTTCATAGTTCGACTGTTCTGACCGCACGCGCGAGTCGGCGGCCAGAGTTAATTTCTCGAGTTCTTTCGTTATTTCAATTTTCTTATCGGTTGGATAACTAGCCAACTCTTCGTCCCAAAACTTTTGCGGTATCTGCTGCACACCATCTGGTTCGGCCAAACCTGCCCATTGGTCAACAGTGCCGAATTGAATGTTGTCGCGTGCCTCAGCCAAAACTTCAGCAATTGCAGACGGTTCAAGCGTGCCGGCGTAGGCAAAACCCGTGCGACCGTCTTTGATAATGCGAATTCCGACGCCTTCGCTTTGGGCTGAAACGAAATGTTCAAGTTCGCCTTCGTATACGCGCACCGAAGTTTCGCCGCCACGCGAAACATACGCTTCAATTTGTTCGCCCGACTTTGCTTGCTCAACTACCGAGTCAGCAAGTTTTTGTAAGTCTGGAACACCGACTGTCATGCTGCCGTGCCGCCGATTGTTAGCGAGCGAACACGAAGAGTTGGCTGACCATCGCCAACTGGCACACCTTGACCATCTTTGCCACAGGTTCCAGGGTTGCCCATCGCGAAGTCGTTGCCCAGCAGATCAATGTCTTTCAAAACTTCTGGACCGTTTCCAATCAAGTTGCCTTCACGCAACGGTTCGGTTATTTCGCCGTTCTCAATTAAATATGCCTCGGTCATACCGAAAACAAAATCACCACTTGCAGTGTCAACTTGACCGCCACCGAGTTTGGCTACATACACACCCTGCTTGGTGTTGCGCACAATTTCATCGGGGTCTTCTTTGCCGTTCAAAACAAAAGTGTTCGTCATTCGCACCATCGGCAAATGCTGATAGCTCTGACGACGACCGTTACCGCTTTGCGCGCGACCTTCTTTTCGCGCACGCAGGTAGTCCCACATGTAGTCGGTAAGAACGCCGTCTTGAATAAGAGTGTTGCGTTGCGATGGGTGACCTTCGTCGTCGATGCCGATTGCGCCCCACTCGGCGGTCATCGTGCCGTCATCAACAAGAGTTACGAGCGACGACGCAACGAGCTCGCCCATCTTGCCGCGATAGACACTTGCACTCTTACCAACAAGATCTGCTTCAAGACCATGGCCGCATGCTTCGTGAAACAAAACTCCACCACTGCCACGCTTGATCACGACTGGCATCGCGCCAGATGGTGCAGGTCGAGCACTCAATTTTGTGACGGCTTGCTTGGCGGCACGAATCGCCAACTCTTCGACATCGTTTTCGTCGAACATTTCAAACCCAATTGTGTGACCAAGTGAGTCGTAGCCGGTTTGCATGCCGCCGTCGCCGGTTGCAACAACACTGACTCGCAACAACGTGCGCACTTGTTCGTCGGCGCTCAATACTCCGTTGCTGTTTGCCACCAAAATTCGACGACGTGAGTCGCCGTAACCAGCAGAAACTTGCACGATTGATGCATTCACTGCTCGCGCCGCTGCATCAACACGCTTCAGAAGTTCGACTTTGCGAGACTTCTCGACACCGTCAGGTGCAACTTTGACCGTGTTGACAGAGTGTCGCAACACATCGCCGAGTTGCACTTTGTTCACGCCACCGCCGCCTTGTTTGGCCGCCATCGCCGCTGCCTGCGCAGCCGCAAGCAAGCCTCGCTCTGACAAATCTGAAGTGTGTGCAAAGCCGGTTGTCTCACCCGAAACAACGCGAATGCCTGCACCGCGATCTCGTCCAGATGTAACTTGCTCAACTTTGCCGTCGTCTAGACCGGCAGATGTCGAGCGTTTGTCCTCTACATATACCTCTGAAAACTCGGCCCCGGTGCTTCGCCCTGCGGCAAGAACACGCTCTAAAACATCAGGGGCTACTAGTGGTTCTGCGCTTTGCGTCTTGGCCATTGACACAGCCTAGGCGCAGCAAACTCTTCCCAACTTGTTGCGCGCCGTATTCTCTATTTGTGGATATTGCGACTTCAGACACGCCTCAAAAACGAAGCCGGCGCCCGAATTTGCCTGCTGATTTTGAACACCGAATGATTTGGTGGAAAGAAGCGCTCATCATCGCAGTTTTCTATTCGACATACACGATGATTCGCAACCAATTCGGTTCGACTCTCGTTGAAGGCGTCTCAATTCCTAACCATGCATTTACAAATGCAATTCGCGTCATCAGATTCGAACGATGGATCGGTCTGTTTCACGAAGAAACTATTCAAGATTGGTTTTTGCCCCACGTATGGTTCATAAAAACGATGAATGTTTATTACGGCACGGCACACTTTGCAGTGACACTTGGTGTTTTCATCGCACTATATAAATTGCGTCCGTCAGTTTTTGGTCAGTGGCGAAATACTCTCGCCGTAATGACAGCTCTAGCGATCATCGGCTTCTCGCTGTTTCCTTTGATGCCACCCCGATTGCTTGACGCGCCATGTCCTGACGCTGGTTTTGGCGCAGAGTGCATCGTCAGCGAATTGCGCACACGCAACGGTGCAGAGAATTTTGGTTTCGTTGACACGATCAAAGAATTTGGTGGACCATGGAAATTTGACAGCGGTATCGCCAGCAAACTTACGAATCAATACGCAGCAATGCCTTCACTACACATCGGTTGGGCAACTTGGTGTGCGTTCGGTCTTTGGCCAATCGCCAGAAAATTATGGATGCGTCTCGCTCTGTTGATTTATCCGGCAGTGACGACACTGTGCATCATCGTCACCGGCAACCACTTTTGGATTGACGGCGTTGGTGGGATACTGGCATTCGCTGTGGCATATTTCATTGGCACGAGTCTGCACTATTGGAACCAACGCCGACTCTTAGCCCAACTCACTGGGTCTCATCCGACCACTCGGGACTAGCGTAAAGGGCGCTATGGCGCTCTCAGACATTCGGCAACCAAGTGATCTCGCAGATCTAACTTACGAACAACTTGCTGAATTGTCGGGCGAAATTCGCGAGTTCATCGTCGAGTCGGTGGCAAAAAACAGCGGCCATCTCGGATCAAATCTCGGCGCCGTCGAGTTAACACTCGCGCTACACAGAATTTTCGAGTCGCCACGCGACGCAATCTTGTGGGACACAGGCCATCAGTCGTACGTGCACAAAATCGTGACAGGTCGTCGCGGTGGTTTCAGCAACTTACGACAGGCTGGCGGCATTTCTGGCTATCCGAGTCGTGAAGAAAGCATTCACGACTTCATCGAGAACAGTCATGCATCGACCGTTCTCAGTTACGCCTACGGCATGGCCGTCGCACGCGATCAGGGTCAAAACCCCGATCGCCGACACATCGTTGCCGTCATCGGTGACGGTTCGCTCACTGGCGGCATGGCCTATGAAGCGCTCAACAATCTTGGTCACTCGAAGCGTCGCGTAATCATCGTGCTCAACGACAACGGTCGCTCATACGCACCGACGATTTCAAACGTCACAAGTCCGATCACTGTGAGCACGGCGCCAAATGCTCTCGATGAGACCGGCGAACTTGCGCGTCCTCAAGATCGACTGACAAAAAAACTTTCGCGTGCGCTCACAGATATTCGGTTGAACCCGGTTTATGTTCGACGTCAACGCAAACTCGAAAAGTTTCTCTACGACCTACCTCTCGTCGGGCCCCAAGCCGAACGCGGTATCGAAGCTTTCAAAGCTGGCATTCGCGAATACTTACAGCCAACTGCATTTTTCGAAGCACTCGGTGTTCGCTACATCGGGCCAATCGATGGTCACAACCAACAAGATCTTGAACACGCACTTAAGTCGGCATCGTTGCGAGTTGAAGAAGGACCACTAGTCATTCACGTGATCACTCAAAAAGGTCGCGGTTACCCGCCAGCCGAAGACGACGATGAAAAAAATCTCCACGATGCACCAGTGTTCGACCCAGTTACTGGTCCACCAAAATCTGTGCCGACTGGTTACACCCAAGCGTTCGCTGATTCAATAATCAAAATCGCCGAACAAGATTCGCGAATCGTCGCAATCACCGCCGCGATGCCAGGACCAACCGGATTGTTGCCGTTTCAATCTCGATTTCCAGAACGTTTCATCGATGTCGGTATCGCCGAGCAACATGCAGTGACGGCTGCGGCCGGCATGGCGATGGGCGGGCTACGACCCGTAGTTGCTTTGTATTCGACTTTTTTAAATCGCGCGTGGGATCAACTTGTCTACGACGTTGCACTCCATCGCCTGCCAGTTGTGTTTTGCCTTGACCGCGCCGGCATCACCGGAGACGACGGCCCAAGCCACAACGGAATCTTCGATATGGCGTTGCTTTCAAAAGTTCCGGGCATGCGATTGCTTGCGCCATCGAGCGCACAAGATCTTGCCAAGATGCTCGAAGATGCGATCGGCCTTGCCGAGACTGGTCCTGTAGCGATTCGCTATCCGAAAGGTTTGGCCCGATCAGTCGGCGAGAACGAAATCGGCTCAGGTTTGTCGGCACGCAAGATTCATTCTTCGTCAGTTCCAAATGTTTGCGTGTTGGCAATCGGCAAACTTGTTGCGGCAGCCGAGACTGCGGTTGCAACACTCGCCGCGCGCGGCATTGAAATCACATTATGGGATGTTCGCAGTTGCGTGCCTGCAGATCCACTGATGATTCAAGACGCCGCCAAGCACTGCGTCGTCGTAACGCTTGAAGATGGCATTCGCGACGGTGGCATCGGCATGATGCTCGGCGACTTAGTGACCAATGCTCCCAACTCGGTGCATCCACGCGTTGAAGTTTTGGGATTGCCAACGAAATTTACGCCACAAGCCAAACCCGCAGCGATTTTGAAACAACTTGGTCTTGACGCCGACTCACTTGTTGAGACCTTGGCCGACTTGGCAACGGTCAAACCAAAATAATTTTGCAGTTTTGAGTTTGCCGTGAATCACAATCTGCCCGAGAATTCGGTGCTTGAAGCCGAACTGCAACTCGCGCTCAAGGTCGCCGACTCAGCAGATTTAGTAAGCCTCGCTGGCTTCACCTCACGCGATTTCTCGGTGATGCGCAAACCCGACAAAAGTGAAGTTACTGAAATTGATCGCGCAACAGAAACTGCAATCACCAATATTTTGCGCACCGAAAGACCCGAGCACAGTGTTTATGGCGAAGAGCACGGCATCGTTGGGCCGAGCGATGCGAAGTTTCAGTGGGTAATTGATCCGATTGATGGCACCAGCAATTTTGTGCGCGGCGTTCCAGTTTGGGCTTCACTGATCGCGCTCGTATATAACGACGTGCCGATTCTTGGTGTTGTTTCAGCACCAGCAATGCGAATGCGTTGGTGGGCACATCTTGGTGGCGAGGCTTTTTATAACTCTGCACCAATTCGTGTGAGCGCAATTGACACAATGCGTCACGCGAGTTTGAGCATCACGCTCAACAAGCCATGGCGCGATCTTGACTCGAGTGGGTCTTTAGAAAAACTGCAGCGCGATGTGTCGCGGGTGCGCGGCTACGGAGACTTCTGGCAACACATGTTGGTCGCCCAAGGTGTTGTCGATCTTGCGATCGACTCAATCGGTTTGGCACCATACGACATTGCTGCGCTAATGCCAATTGTGCAACAAGCAGGCGGCCGATGCACCGACAGACTCGGCACATCAAACTGGCGTGCCAATTCGCTAGTTACGTCGAACTCGCTGTTGCACGACGCAACCCTCGCCTACCTACCGAAATAACT
>ENA-ORFA01000064-ORFA01000064.1-marine-metagenome-genome-assembly--contig:-NODE-64-length-50581-cov-3.837379_pt1 | contig 50581 bp, 22 predicted proteins | sample MGYA00248621_ERZ508587 | MGnify/ENA primary metagenome ERZ508587 (study PRJEB26250, sample SAMN06266239) | marine metagenome | isolation source: Columbia River Estuary | place: USA:Columbia River Estuary... | reverse complement strand
TATTACCTACTACTGGTGTAGATTATCATGACATGTTAAAGCAAGATGATACTATTATAGTGACAAGAGCATTAGCATCTCACTACAGTAAATCTGCTTATACTGATAACATGGAAGATGCTACTACACAGTGGGCACTTAATGCAGAGAGTCTTACTCTTGTATATAATATTCTATCTAAGAAAGTACCAGTAATATCACAAGAACATTTTATTGAGACCTGTGGTAATCAAGTAGTACTAGATGATGACATGTATAATAGTTTAGATATGATGTTTAGCAGTCCTTCTCAAGAGGATCATCTAACAGCATCTAAGATTCTATTCAACTGTAATGCTAAGAATTCTAAGTATCATATATGGAGACTAGCTATGAAGCATAGATACCGTATAGATACTTCTGAAAATAACAGACTTAAAGAAGCTAAACTATTTAAGACCTTAGTACACTGGAATGTTATAGAAAACATGGATGAAAGTGAAATAGTAACCCATCTTGCAAAAAATGGACAATTACTAGAAGAGACATATAATAAACTTATGTCTAGTATTCTAGCTTCTGAAAGAGAAGATGCTGAGAGAAGATTAGATCTTACTCATGTAAACATTCAGATAACCCCAAAGTATAATTACGAAGAATTCATTAAACCATATGGTGAACAAAATTCAAATTAACATAGTAGATTCATTGAATGTAAATTCAATGGGTCTTATTGACAGTCTAAACTGTACTCAAAAAGAAGTAGTAAAGTTTTCAGATAATAACTGGCAAAACATTAGATACTTTAAAAGTTTCTATGATGAGCATGTAAATAAAACTGTAGATTTAACCGGTGCTAAAACTATTTATATATCTCCTAAGTGTGAGGTATCTAGAGAGAAACTAAAGTCATTACTAGATTCTATTGGTGCTCGTGTTGTTAGAGATGCTGAGAAGGCAGACTTGATTTTTACAAACTCAAAGTACTGTTATGAGTCAGCTGATACTCAAATATATAAAGTCTTTGAGGAGTTTGATCATACTAACGGTGAACAAGCTTTTATGAGTCCTGATGATGCAAAGTTGTTTAAGAACTCTTTCTTCAAAAAAGATGATAACACAGATTTCAGACGATCTATAGAATCTATTAATAAGAAGTATAAGTCGTCACGTAATAGTTGGGCAAGTGCTAGTTTTGCAGATTTTAACTTTGCAGGTACCTATATAACTATGGAATCTATTGAAGCAAACCTTATCTTAAACAATCTATTTAATGATGGTGGTATTAAGGTATATGATGAGGCAGCTCTATTAGATAAGATGGGTGAAGCAGTAATAGATAGAGATACCTTTGAAGCTATCTTACAGATGTTTGAGAGTGCTGATACTAGTAACCATACTGTTGCTATGACTATTATGGCTAACTGTAACTATAAGAAGAGTGCTGTATATCTAGCACAGATCTCTAGACTATACGGTCATAAAGTATGGGATCATCCTACTAGAAAAACTGTAGCATTCAAAGGTCTTATTAGTTTCTTAGGAACTAACATGAGATACCAATTTAGATTTGACTATGAAGATGTATTCAACATTGCTATAGAAAAAGGTGAAGTTACACCTGAAGTAGTAGATTTCTTATATGAACTAGGTGCTGATGAGTTCTCATCATCAACTAGTATGATTGAACATACAGGATACAAGTTCTCTGAGGAAGCATTAACCAAAATAAATAATAAACTAAATGATAACGGATTTCCAAGCAGAGGAGAGATTCTACAGCAAGAAGTTCCAGTTCAGTTACAGCAGTCTGAACAAACTGATGTATGTACCGAACACTTTTTATAAACACTATATTCTTGGTGAACGTGAAGATAGACTTGACTCTCATTTAATTGAGGGTCGAGCTCTTCACTGTTTACTACTTGAGAATGAAAAGTTTAATGACCAGTTTGTAGTATCACTTGCTACATTACCTGGGGACAACGCACGTAAAGTTATTGACAAAGTGTATGCACTGTCTTGCCAAAACGGTTTTGAACAGTTACCTTTGTCATCTCATGAGGTAACTATAATTGATATTCTAAGGGAGGTCAATCTACACCAAAGTCTTAAGACTGATCAACAGCGTGTAGAAAAGATGCTCACTGCAGAGAATATTAACTATTATGAGTTTCTCAAATCAAAGGGTTCCAAGACTGTTATAGATCAGGAAACCTATGATAGACTCAAAGGGTATGTTGAATTAATACTAAGTAACAACTCAGTTACTAGCTTACTTCAGTTAGGTTCGCCTAATAGTTGGAGTGAGGTGCCACTAGAAGCTGAGACTAAGTATTCATTCGGTTTAAAAGGTATCATAGACAACTATGTTTATGATCCTGAAACTAAAGTTGTTACAATCAATGACTTTAAAACTACCGGAAAGACAATTTCTGAGTTTAGAGAAACTGTTGAGTACTACAAGTATTGGATGCAAGCTGCTATGTATTACAAGTTAATACAAGCAAACTTTAAAGGTCTCTCAGAGATCAGATTTAATTTCATAGTTATTGATAAGTACCAGCAGGTATTCGCGTTTCCTGTTTGTGCTGCTACATTGCATAGCTGGATCTGGAATCTTGATGAGATGTTAATGAAAGCTGAGTATCACTATACTAGTAGGAATTATAGTCTACCTTATGATTATCTTATAAATAAGATGTCATTGTAAACAAACATGAAAAAATATTTGCATACCAAGTACGCTCAAAAATCAAGATTTTTCTTGTACCCTGTTTTAGGTTTGAAGCGAGGTTCTTCTGTTGTTCCAATAGAGAGTTATATCTCTATACCAGGAGTTATAAAACCTGAAGATAAGAAACTTGTTTGTTTATACCATACTCGAGAAGATATGGAATTCAGACAGTTTGAAAAGAGTAAACTGATTAACAATCCAAAGTTTGTCGATTATCATGAACTAAAAGATTCAAAGTGTACATACATTTTTGATCTTTCTGATGAAGGCAATCTTTGGGAATGTTTTCTCAAAGGTCATTACTCAAAAATCAATGCTTCATCTAAAATAAAAATCCTAAACTTCTTCGCTAATCACCCGGGTAATAGAGATCTAGTTAATAGTTTTCTTAATCCAGAAGGTTATTTTGAAACATATGCCAAATTACTTGATGTTCCTGTTAGTTTACTAGAGGAAGTCGGTGAGCTATGTGATTTACCTAATATCGAAGAAGAAACTTTAAAAATTGATGTTAAAGAATTTCAATTTGATTATCTTTGACGTCTCAAAAACCAACAATTATGAGTAATATGATGTTAATCACGTCTACCTGGAAGAATGGTAAGACATTTAAAATGATCCCAACGGACGCAGAATGTCCTTATGTAGAATGTATCTTTGACGCAGACATGAAAGTGTTAGCTGTCATTGGTGCTATCCAAAAAGATATTTTTCACATGATGCCTAAGATTGATCACAACGGTGATATCGAAATGAGAAAGACACCAAGTCGTGAAGGCAAACCCTATAAGGAAGAGCGTCGTACTATTGAAACTTTTCAGGAGTATTATGTTGAGGAGTTGGATGAGATTCGTGCATTTGTGAAGCGCTTTGCTTTAAATGCTGATACATTTAACTTTGAGCAATATTTGATTGCTCCAACAACAGAATCTGCTGAGTAATGACTAACTGGGTACATGACTATGAGACCCTAATTAATTGCTTCGTCGCAGTATTTATAGACTATAAATCTGATGAGAAAAAGATATTTGTAGTACATGAATCCCGTAATGATTATGCTGAATTGTACTCGTTCTTACAAGATTGTAAGAGTGAAGAAGTTTGGCATATTTCATTTAACGGTATAAACTTTGACTCTCAGATTACTGAGTTCATCATTAGAGAAGGTGATTACTATCTCGATGAACCTGCTGAGACCATAGCACATGTACTGTATCTGAAAGCTCAAGATACTATAGACCGTTCTAACAAAGGTGAATTCCCGGAGTATGGTGAGCGGATACTAAGTATCAAGCAGCTAGATGTATTCCGGTTAAATCACTGGGATAATCCTGCAAAAAGATCTAGTCTAAAGTGGATTGAGTACTCTATGGATTGGAATAACGTTCGCGATATGCCTATCAAACACAGTACTGTAATCCGCACAAAAGAACAGCTAGATACTATAATAAGTTACTGTATTAACGATGTACTTGCAACTAAGCAAGTAATGATGCTCAGCAAAGATCAAATCATGTTGAGAAAAGCGTTGACTAACGAGTATGGTATCAACCTGTACAGTGCTTCTGAACCAAAGATATCTAAAGAACTCTTCTTGCATTTCTTGAGTAGCAAACTCAACATACGAAAGTATGATCTAAAGCAGATGAGAACTAAACGAGACTCTATTGTAGTAGGAGACATTCTCTTAGATTATATTAGTTTTAATCGCAAAGAGTTTAAAAACATCCATGAGAAGTTTAAAACTTTAAAGATTAATCCTAATGATACTAAGGGTGGGTTTAAATATTCAGTCACTCATAAGTCTGTCAAAACAGATTTTGGTTTAGGTGGTGTGCATGGTGCTACCAAAGCTGGTATCTATGAAGCAAAAGATGGTATGATTATCATGACTTCAGATGTTACTAGTTTCTATCCTAATCTAGCTATTAGGAATAGATGGTCTCCTGCGCATTTACCTAAAGAAGAATTCTGTGAACAGTACGAATGGTTCTTTGAAGAGAGAAAGAAGATACCTAAGAAGGATCCGAAGAACTATGTTTACAAGATTATCCTAAATAGTACTTATGGTCTCAGTAATGACGAGAATAGTTTCTTGTATGATCCTGAGTTTACTATGAGGATTACAATCAATGGTCAGCTTAGTCTGGTTATGTTGTATGAGATGTTATCTGATGGTATTCCTGAGAGTGTTCCGCTAATGCAGAATACCGATGGTTTAGAAATGATCATTCCAGAGACTGCAAAAGATCGCTATCTAGAGATCTGCAAGAAATGGGAAGACATGACTCAGTTACAACTAGAACATGATCAGTACGATAAGATGATCATTGGTGATGTAAACAACTATATTGCTGTATTCAAAGAGAAGGAAGTAGATAAAGAAACGTATGAGTCTATGAAAAAGAAGACTCCTCACTTTGTCTATCGTGAGAATAACGGTAAGTATTATGTAAAGACAACTAAGTGTAAAGGTAGATTCGAGTTCTCGGACTTACCGCTACACAAGAATAAATCTGCTTTAATAGTGCCAAAAGCAATCTATTATTTCTTTATACATAATGTAGCACCGGAGATATTCATACAGCAGAATAGAAACATCTTTGATTACTGTATAGGTGTGAAGCGTAAAGGTGACTGGATTTTTATGGAAACCTGTTTCATAAAAGGAGTTAGACATGATCGTGAACTACAAGGTGTAGTACGGTATTATGTATCTAACAAAGGTTGCAAATTAATTAAGGTCAACAAAGCTGATGGTAGAGAGACTCGTTTAGAAGCAGGTAAGTGGTTACAGACAGAGTTTAATCTTTATGAGATTAAACCTTGGGATAACTATGATGTCAATGACGAGTATTATCTAGAGAGAGTCTATAAAGAAATCGAAAACATCAGCAAGTTAAAAGAAAAATCACAATTAAGTTTATTTTAATATGCCATTCAAATTAGCAATGGGTGGGAGCACGGAGAGTTATCTCTGTGACCCTTCCCTAATTCCTTCACATGGAGGACGTTATAAAGTAATTACGAATAAGTCAATACTTGATACTGTTCGTGTAGAACTAGCAGCTGCTGGTTTAATTGTAGATAGAGAGTTATTCTCTTCAAATGGACAGGTTACAGTTGGTAACCACTACATGTCATATGGTACAGATCCAAATATAGGTATAGTATTTACCTGGGTTAACTCATATGATAAGAGTACTAAGTTTCACTGTAGTGTAGGTTTGCACTTTAAAGATACTGACGGAGTAATGATTACTTCAGACATGGCTTTCTTTATGCGTAAACATACCGGTACTGCAGACATAGAGATGGTAGACAATGTAAAGACACAGATTGGTCATACAGATAGTTTCTATAATGAATTACTTAGACGTAAGACATCTATGGAAGTTGTACTTGTAAATAAGAATCAGTGCGGAGAGATCATGGGTAAGACCTTTATTAATGATTATCTTAAAGCAGATCAGTTGACTGCAAGTAAACATTACTATGATAAGTGGTTTAAAGATAACGAAGAGATATCTTTATGGACGGTATATACAGGATTAGCATATTCTATCCAGCATAGTCATCCTAAGTTCTATACTAGATCACACATCGGATGTTTTGATACAGTGTATGATGAATTAAAACATACTCTTCTTAGTACTCCAGTAACTCTACAAGAAGCATTTCCTGTAAATATCCCGGAGACAGATCCTAATCAGATAAGTATCTTTGATGTTATTTCAGAAGAAGAGGAGATGTATGTAAACATGACTAATGATTTATTGATTTCAGATTTTGATAATGTAGAAAATACAGGTTCAGATTTTGACATTGATAAAGAACCTGTAAATGAACCAGTAATCTTTGACTTTGAAGAAGAAGAAGTGCCTTTTGATACTACACCAGTACCAGATGCTTTCTATGAAGATCAAGAAAAAGAAGAAAGTTCTTTGTCTAATGAGGAAGAATTCTTTAACTTTGGTACGTCAGACGACGTGTTAGATTTACCAGAACTATAAAATATGACCCGGGGGTGTGCAGACCCTTGCATGCCCCTCTGGGTCTAAACTTAATGTTATGAATAGAAAAGAATTTAATCAACTAGTAGATAAACGTAAAGAACTTATTGAATCAGTATTACAGAAGAAAGGTGCCGAGTATTCCGGTGATGCAAATGTTTTTCACAACTTTGAAGAAGGTACTAAAATATCTTTCCATAGTAAGAGAGAAATGGTAGCATGGGAATACATGACTAAGCATCTTCAGTCTATTCGTGATATGATCAGTGATGATAAAGCATACTCAGAACATATTATCCGTGAGAAGTTCGGTGATGCTATTAATTATCTTATTCTTATGGAAGCTATGATGATAGAGTCTAATGGTCTACACAATAGGTTCTGTGATGCTATTAAAGAGACTTCTGCAAAAGCTGAAAAGAAGATACAAGAGTTACGTACCCCCGGGTATGAAAGAGGAATGGATCAACTAGGTATGCCTAGAATATCCTCTCCTGTAAACCCTCTTTCTAAAAAAAATGATCCGTTAGATAAAATGAAACTTCAACAACTACCACCTAGTTATGATGAGTGGTATTATTCTAGTTATTAATTATGAAAAATATTATAGATGCTGTAAAGCACTTTCATGATGTATTCGGACAACACTATGCATCAGAACCAAGTTTAATCAGAGAAAAAGAATACCAACTAAGACATGATCTACAAGCTGAAGAACTATTTGAATACCTTATGGCATGTCGTGATAATGATTTGGTGGGTATCGCTGATGCTCTTGGTGATCAGTTATATATACTTGTGGGCACCATTCTTAAACATGGTATGCAAGACAAGATCGTGGAAGTATTCGAAGAGATACAGAGATCTAACATGAGTAAGTTAGGAGAAGATGGACTACCTATCCTGAGAGAGGATGGTAAGATTCTTAAATCTAACTTGTATTCACCACCTAAGATTAAAGAGATCTTAGAACAAAAAAAGTAAACCGTTAAGTTTACTTTTAAGACGATAAAGTAAGAATATAAGTTTACCCCTGACCTCGGTAACGCTTTAAATAGTTCTTACTGGTTTTTAGTTTACTCGCTTTCTTTTTAGCTACAACCCCCGGGCGCTTCTTACGAGTGCCTGTGGGTGCGTAGTTATTTTTACTAGTATTTACCTTTGCCATACGTTTGGATTCTTAGGTTGTTTAGGTTTTTGTGTACGAGCTTGTTTGATAATAGCATCAAGCTTGTTGTTTTCTGGTTTAAAAGATTCTTTGTTCATATAACAATATAACTAAGATCCGCAATATAAACAACCATCATCTTCATTATCATGCCAGTCATTGTTTTTTTCCATGATGCGTTTAACTTCTTCATTGATTTGTTCTTGAGTCCATTCTGGATTCATTACACGTATCTGTGCTCTTAAAAAATAAAAATTACTGTCCATTAATTTGTGAGAATTAGCAAAGTACCTAGCATTAAGGTACTACATGCTAATCCAAACGTCCAATTTTTAATAGTAATATTTTTAGTTTTTAACACTTCATGGTCAATAATCAGCTTATTGTGTACTTCTAAGAGATCATTATAATTTTTAACATAGGTTTTTGCATCACCTATACATTTGTTATATTCTAGTGTTAATAAATTAATCTCAAAGTTTTTGTCCTTAATAGATTTATTCAATTCAAAGATTATACTGTCCTTTAGAAGTATACTACTAGAACAGTATTTATAATCTATCATTGCATCAAGAAGACTCTTCTCCTGTTCAGGAGTTAAGAATATTCCGGGTTTACCGTTAATGGTTAATCTTTGGGGAGTAAATTGACCAAAGACTGTCAAGCTGCTCATCAGTAGCATACTTAACAATAGCACGGTCGTCATCACGTTTCTTTTTGTTTGCATCATCTTTATTATTAAGTTTTTTAATATGCAATGCTCTTAGACTATCTGCATGAGCAAGACTGTCATGAGTAATCTTCATCTTTAAAGAATCAATAGTTAGACTATCCGCACTAAGTTTACTTCTGTAGGTGACAGCATCTTTATGATCTTTACCGCAGCAGACTATCTGGTACATAAAGATAGTTCCTACAATAACTATTAGTACTAGTATTGCTATCTCTTTAATTTGATGCTGAGTCTCCTCCGTCATTGTTAGTTGGTTTTGGGTTTTTCTTATCAAAAATTTTTTCTATAACAGTAAGTCCTAATCCACCACCAGATATTAAACAAAGAGCGTCAAACATAAACTCAGGGGTGATGTGATCATCATTTCTGAATGTAGCAATGTATGCTAGTATAATAACATTAACTAATGTGAATACAGCAGATACTCTCTTACTAGAGAGTTCTCCCTTTGAACTAAACATATCATAAAAGAATTTCTTCATCAGAATTCTTTCAGGAGAGTATATGTAAATCTTCTGAATCCAGACTTCTTACATTTATTAAGTAGTTCATTGAACTGCTTTGGGTCATTAAGAACTTGACATCCTGCAGACCATTTATCAATAAGTTTAGATACTATACTAGGATTAGCACGGTGAATATTGATACCAAATAATCCAGTCTCTGTTACTGCGGATTCTTCTGCTACATCATTTTTGTTACCATCTCTATATACAGTAACAGGTTTGCATTGAGTCAATGCTTCATACTTACCTTGATGTAAACCTACCTGCCAGCAATCATCCCATTGTCCGGGTTTGAGTAATGCTGCTCCTTTTGGATTAAGTAGGTTCTGTAACCAGTGAGTACCTGGATTAGTAGTACAAGTATACCATGTGATGTTATCTTTCTCAACTACACCAATAAGGTCATCAAACTGATTCTTAGCATTAGCATTAGATCTAATACCTATAAGATGAAATACCGGCCATGAATAACCTAGTCTTTCAAACTCTGCTTTAAGTTCCTTTGCGGTATACTGTCTCATATTAATTAAATATCCAAAAATGTATATCTCCTGTGACTCTCTGACCTACTTGAGGAAGTATCATAAAGTTTAAATCATTTGTATTTGAAATATCTCTTACCATTCCTAAGTCAGATTTTATTTGAGTTAGTTCGGTAGTATTTGTAGGTACAATATGATAAAAAACTATGCTATTTTCATTAACATATGAGTTTTGTAACTTTATAGTTGTTCCAAAAGCCATATTAACATTTTGAATAATACCTGCTTTTTTATTTAAAGGAACAGTAATAGCAGCATCTGTAGATGATTGAACGTCATATGTACCAATGCTAGGTGCAAGTATCTCAGCAAGAGCATTCACGTGCCCGTATCTAGCAAGCAACGCATCTGTCTTTTCTTTTATATACTCAGACAGCTTATATATATTTACAAAAGCCATATTATAGTACTATAAAATTAATCTTTAATGCTCCTGTTGTTGATGTTGCTGTAGACCAAGCAATATCAAAACTGCCATCAACAACATTTACAGGTGCTGCAAGTACTGAGTCTAATCTATCTGCAAGATTTGAATACTCTATACTAGCAATAACAACACTGTCTGTTTTTACTCTATCATTATCTACTCTAAAAGAGTTAGAACCAGATAATAGACCAAACATAGTTATTTGTCCTACTGGAGCATTAATCTCTACAGGAGTAGTATTACTAGTCAACTGAGTTACATACTCAACAGGAGTAACTTTTTCTGCAAGTTTGTTAACGTGTCCTACTCTTGCTACAGTTGCGTCAGAAGATTTTCTAAAATACTTCTTGTAATTAAAGATGTCAATAAAAGCCATTGTTCTTATTTTTAGTTGTTTACATATATAATATACAAAAGAATTTTCTTATTTGAAACGTTCTTGTGCACTTTCAAAGTTTTTTAATGCATTTGCTCCCTCGATCTGCTTTCCGTTTAAACCACCAGTTTTTGCTAAAAAGTTTAGAATCTTAGGTGCACCTTCTTGTTGCCACTCATAAGGTCCCACATCTCGTTTATATTCTGTAGACGGATCTCCTGTTAACAATCCTGCTAAATTAAAGAATGCTTTACCTAAGTTAGTTACTGTACTACTTACAGCTACTGATTCTAGTTTAAGCATATTGATATAATCATCAGCACCAAATCCAGGTAGCGGAATAAACGCTCCTAACTCATTCATAGTAGTTTTACTAAGCAGTAATGCTTGATTTTCTGCCCAACCAGTTGCATTAAACTCATGTAGAGGATCTTCAGCAACACCTAATAGTGGTAGTGGTCCTGACTTCTGACGAAGTTTTTCGTATCTTTCTGGATCGTCATCATCATAATCAAATAAGAAATTAATCAAAAGAGGACCTAATATACCGATTGCTAATTCAGTTAGCATCTTTCTTACAGCTACCTTTTGATCAGGTGTCATGTACTTAAAGTCTTTTCCTAATGATATAATACCTTTAGCAATAGCGTCTAAAGCTTCAGTATAGTAACCCATTACCATCTCGTTTGACTGTATGTCCCAACGATGTTTTGGATTTCTCCAGTTTCCACGGTACCCAAATCTGTTCATAAACTGACGGGTGAACCAAGTTTTCATATAAGCAACTGTTCTGTAAACCATGTAACGGTTTGCCATAGGTTGATCCATTCTTGATAGAGAACCATTCAAGTTCTTGTTAGCAGCTTGAACCTTATTACGCATCTGTAAGAACTTTTTACCACCAACTTCCCATTCTTTATCTACACCTTCTTTAAGAGTTAATTGATTATTCTTAATTTCCCAAGCTTCTAGATATGGAATCTCTGTTGTAACACCATTAACAGTTTGATTTACTTTTTGGTGATGCATTAGTCCGCCAAACAACTGTAGTGTAGCATTCATTTGACTCCATGCTCTAAAATTAGTTACCCACTTTAGATTAGCTACATCTCGTTTAAAACTTCTTGTAGAACTTTCAGCAAACTTCTGACCGTCGTTTTTATCAAATCGAGTTACCTCGGGATCGAATATCTCAACAAGTTGTACATCTAAAGACTTCGGACCAAACTTATTAATTTCAAAAGATACAGCAGCTGATGCAAACTGCGCCCAGTACGCACCTTTCGCTAAACTCTTTTGACTCAATCCCCTACCACCAGCAGCGTGTATAATAGACTGGAAGGTAGCATTGAATGAGTTTTTCAAAGCTGACTGCATATCAAATGCAAAGAATGCATATGATGATAATCCCATTATAAGATTAGCAGACTTGTTTATAGCAGTCATGTTTTCTGTAGGTCCTGCAAGTTGTTTACCTTCAAACTCACGTTCTATAAACGCATTAATAACTTGTGATCTTACAGATCGTCCTTTCTTAGTAGCGAAGTTTGTAATTCCTTGAGTTAAGTAATCACGTTTACTTGCTTTAAACATATCTTTAGTATTACCCTCTTCACTATTTACAACCTTTTGAATTGCTCTTACGTTAGGGTTAATCTCAATAAGTTTCTTCTGGCGCTCTGCAGACAACATATATCTAAACAATCCGGAGATTACATCTTCAGATGTTTCATTAAGATCTAAGTCAAACTTACCTGTAATTGGAATACCAGCAAGTTCCTTATCAAACATATCCAAACTTACATATGTAACTTGATTCTCAGCATTGTATCCTTCGCTATAGTCATCGACAGCTTTTTGGAAAGATGCTTTGAAGTTCTTAATCATAGACTGGAAACGATCTTTTGTTTCTCCTGATGTAAACATCTCGTACTTATCCTTACGATAACGTGGTAAGAATACTCCTAGTCTAGCATTAACATTTAATCCTTCTTGGTTCTGTAAGTGAGTCAAGAGTAATTTATTTACTAAATCAAACTTAGCTTTGTTTACAGACTTCATTTGGAAGTACTCATCATTTCTATACTTGCTATCAGGACGTGGTAACCAACGACCTTGTTCGTCAACAGTAGCTTTTGTAATATCTCCCATCTCAAGAGCTTCTTTCATAGTAACTCTTTCGGTTCTGTACTCTTTTTTAAGTGCTCTTCTGAAATAGGTTTGATTAGGTACTCTATTAATAGTTTCTTTAACATTACCGGCTTCATCTAAGATATCAGTTTTCTCGTAGTACTTCTCATCATTAGGACGGGTTACACTCCAAGCACTAGATCTCTTGTAAGTAATTTTCTTTTCACCTTCATTAGGACCGTATGTATATTCAAATTCCTTTCTAATGTGATTAGCTTTAAACCACTTTTCAAACTCAGGACTTTGTTCAAACAAATCTTGTAATGTTTCAGCATCTTCTGTAAGTACATCAATGTTATAACTACTAAAGTAATTCAATCCAGTTTTCTCTTCTAAGTACGTTGGATCAATACCTTGTCCGTTCTGATCAGTTTTGATAAAACTATTAATTTGATCGTAGTACTGAGTAGTTGCTGAACGACTTCTTAATGCATTCAACTGTTTGTATAAGTAATTTAAATCATCAATATCCATTTCGGATAACGACGCATCTTTTTTCTTATCTGCAAGCTGTTGGTATCTTGCGTATCTGTCCGGGTTGTTCTTAAAGAACTGCTCATCTATTGAATCAAAATCATCTGTTTGATAGAACTGATTCTGTGTAAAACTAAATAACGCAAGATCTGTTTCAAAATCCTTCATAAACTTATCCTCTTCAGGAGTTAAGTTACTTAGCTTAGATAGCATATCTCTTGCATTATCAATCTCCTGGTCAAGTTCCTTAATACGGTTCTTCTTCTTTTCGGACATGATACTACCATCGGGTTGACCGTTGTCATCTCTATAAGCGCTCATCTGATCGTTCAATTCCTTGAACAACTCATCCATCTTTAGCTTCTCTTGTGTATCTTGAGGTAGCTTAGCTTTAATGTTTCTAATCTTTTGTAAGATATCTTGAACATCTATCCAGAACTGAGGTGTTACTCTAACAACAGTGTTCTCTTCTATCCAACGATTACGTTCTTCATCCCAAGCTTTACTACCGGGATTGATTCCTTTATATATAAGTTGTTGTTCAAAAGTCTTAAGTGCTCCTTGGAACATACCCTTAATAGGTACTTGCTCGTAGAATTGTTTTGTAGCAGCTCTATGCTCTAACAATCTCACTGCAATTTTATACTCATCGCTATTCGGATCTTTACTTGTACCATCAGCTTTAGTTAGAGAGTATAGGTTTCTGTAATCCTCCCAGTAGCTTTTACGCTCATTAATAAAATCAGAATCTAAATAGTCTTCTCTTTGACGTCTACTACTATCTAAATTATTAATCTTAGATATGATATCCCATCGAGCAATGTATGCTTTCTTACCAATCTCATCTTTAGTAAACAAACTCTCTGCGGCACGTACGCGGTTGTCGTACTCATCGTAGTAATGATCATCTAGATATTGTTTAAGTGCTGATCGCAAAGCAGTAAGTTCTGTTTTGTCTCCTGTTTCTACAGCTTTCTTCTCTGCTTCTTTGATAGCATTCTGAAGTCTACCCATATCATCTCTCCATCCTTTAAGGTGATGAATAAATGCGTATCTATCTCTAGAAATATATTCTCCTTTCTGATTATAGATACCTTCTTTCTCTACATAAGAGACAGCTTCTCTAAATTGTGCTAAATCTTTAGGGTCCAATCCTGCTGCTTGAATCATTGTCATCAACTCAGCGGTAACCTGATTCTGTCTTTGTTGCGCTTTAACTAATACCTCACTAATGTTATCATTAATATAAGAAGCTAGACCAAAGATAATAGGATCCTGAATGTTCATGAATGATTCTAACCATGCACTGATAGGATGTGTGTCACCACGCTTACCAGATAACCAGTCCTTTATAGCACCTCTATCTAGTTTTGCGTCTTCATACTCAGCTCTATATCGAGCTAGTATTCTGTCGGGTGCTCCTTTCTTTTCTAATTCTGCTATGACTCCTTCATAGTAAGTTCTAACTTGTTCAGCTAATGGTTCCAAAGTTTTAGTAAGTAGTTCTTCAGAACCACGCATACCTAACTCAATGTCAAAATCATTTGCTGTCTCTAGATTAGAATTAATTTTTGAAACTAGAGTAGTAAGTTCATTATTAATGATACCTTCTTTAGCAAGTGCTGATCTCATATCAGCCATAACTTTTTCCCACTCTCTTACGATTTGATTATAGTTGTGAAAACGTCTTACGATCTCTGGTGTAGCTTCTTCTTTAAGAAGTTCCGCCATATATCGTACCATCTTCTCACTCATATTTTCTAATCGATATAGTGTGTTTATCAATGCTTCCGCACGATTTCTTTCGTACAATGCACTGTCACGAATATTTTCTATTCTTCCAGTAAGTTCTGTTTGGAAAGCATTTAAATCAGAAATTATTCTTTTGTAGTCAGACTCATCTGATACAGAACGTAATACTTCAGCCATCTCTTTCAAACTCTTGTTCTTCAAAAGTTTGTTAGCATGATTAATAGCTGTTGTATATATATCATTAATTGTATTTTGTAATACCTTTTCTCCTGAAGATTTTGCACCAAGACCAAGTAATTGATTTACTTCTTCTCTACCACGACGCTCTTCAGATATGACATCACTTTGACTGACGTTCTCGTTGTCAAAAATAATTTCAGTAGCACCAACTAACATCGCAGACAAATCCTCAATAGTTGTATCAGCATTTAGTTCGGATACTTTAATAGATTTACCTAGATACTTTCTTAGTACTTGTTTAATAGCGTACATTATCTTATCGACAATGCCGTTAAACTTTGGATCTGTTGCTTCTTCAGTAATTTGTTTTACCAAATCAGAAGCATGTCTACTTACAGCAAATACAAGAACCTCTTCTTTAAACGCTTCTGTATCTTGAGATAATTCAGGATATAAACTTGCTACAACATTAATAAGTTTTCTACCAGTCTCTGTTTTAGTTAGATCGCTGTAAAGCTTATTAAATAATTTCTCATTCTCAAATCTAATTGCTCTAATAAATGGGTGAGAGAACTCATGGAAAGCTGTATCTGTATTTAAATTATCAGAAAGCAAATACACAACACCACCCATGAAAAAACCAGCTTGGTTAGTAAATGGTAATCCTGCAGATGCAAACATCTCAGCAGCTTGTGCACTTGTTACAAACTGGTATGGTATTCCTAACTTAGCAGATAGAGCTCTAACAATAGACTCTACATTTGACATCGCTCTTAGATTGTCAGTACGCATTTGAGAAATCTCAACACCTTCTAGCATTGTAGATACTCCGGGTACAACCTCAGCTAATTCTCTTACTGAACGCATGAAAGGTTGATTCTCATTAGGTGTAAATCTATTGTAATCCCAAATATCTTTATAACGAGCCCATGCTAGTTTAGCAGCAAAAGTATCTTTCCAGTTACTTAAGTAGATTAGCTGACCATCACCTGTAACAAATTGATAAGAACCTCTTTCATGTTTATTGTCTTTTCGTACAAAGAAGTCAATAAGTTTAGCCTCAACACCTTCTACAATTTCATCACTCTCCGGTTTACTATATGTACCTACGACTTCACCTTTATCATTAACAACCTCATAGTATCTTACTTCAATACGATCTTGTCCTTTAGAGTTTGTTACTACTTCTGGAGTATAGTTTCTAATACTATGTCCATCGGGAGCAATCAAAAACGTATCAGTTAAATAATCAACGTCAATAATATCGCGAACCTTAATAGCATCTGGATATACTTCTCTAAACTTAGCTTCAGTCTCTGCTCTATTGAATGGACTCACCCAGTCGATATCATGTAATGGATTCTCGTCTGGTCTTAGTATCAATCCTTGTTCAGATACAGCAGTGCTACCTGTAAGTATGAAACCATAGTTAGATAGCTTATAGATAATCGATTTACCAAATGCATCTTTTGCTAATGCTGCTTCTAGAGATACCTTTTGAACTGGTTTCTTTGGAGCTCCTGGTTTATAAGGAGATGCTTTAATAAAATTCTCGTTCTGTTGTAAAATATTATTTGTGATAATACCAATATTAGTATTGATCTTTCCGATGTCAACCTTTCTAAGTAAGTTAAAGAACTCTTTAAGAATTGCTTTAATCTTACCGAGCATAGACTTACTATAGCCTTTGGTTACTTTGTTTTTTAAGTCAGCGCTAATTAACTTTCCGATGATTGTGTAGTACTTGTCTTTTACTTCTTCAGGTAAACTATCGTAATCATCAATTAAAGTTCTTTCTCCACCTTCTCTTTCTAACCATCTAGTTGTTAGTAATCCTTCATTCTTTGCAAGGTCTCTTGCGATGTCTTTAACTAAAGGATTATGCTGCATCATGTAAGCAATAAACTTACCAGCAATGTCAGGAAGTTCTGACCTGTCTTTTATATATGCAATCTTAGATAGGATGTCTGCAAAACCCATGGTATCAATACCAACTTTCTTTTGCATTAATTCAATATCCTTAACGACTATACCAAATTGATTCAAGTATGTCTCAAGAATATTAGCTGTATCATTTCCTGCTTGAGCTATAAGTGCACTATCAATAGACACACCTGCGTATCTCAAATCCAATGCGTCATTATATTCTTCTAACTCCTTACTGTTGATTTTGTCTACAGGTTTACCAAAGATTTTAGTGAATACTTCTGGATTAGATGCAGCAGCATACTTAACCATCTTCTCACCTTTGAAATCATATTTAAATCCTACCTTAGATATAGTATAACCACTTCTCTCTAACTTCTTAGCGTAGTCCTCTGGAACAAATGATATAACGTCTATACCTTTCTGAACAATTGCAGGTATAGCTTCCGCTAAAAGTTCTTTAGAAGAAGGTGAGCTATTCATTCTTGTAATAAATACAGCATTTGCTCTATCGTATTGTCCGAATATATAGGTGTTTTTATAGTTAACTACCTGGTATGCAGACATCAAACTTCTAAATGTTTCAAACTCTACAGCTTTACCTGCACGAACTCGATTCATAAGATTGACATAGTTCTGATATATATCTTCTATATGTCTATCTGTAAGATTAGGTTCTGACTCATAGAGGTTACCATTAATACGAACACTAGGTTCGTATGAAGTCATGTTTAATTTCTCACGCACCGCTTCTGGAGTACGGACTTGATATCCGCTCTCTACGTAATCTTTATAAGCTTGGAATTCACCAACAGCTCTTACTAATCTATTCCATTCTGGACCAATTGGGCACGCGTTCATTTTATATACCTTTACAAGTTTTTAAAAAATCAATTACTTCAACATCTGTTATACGTTGTAGATCGTTCTCTTTATAATGTTTTTGGATCATTTCTAGTGGATTCGAAGCTCCCTCTAATGCAGATGTCGTGAAGTTTATATTTGCTTTTAACATCATAGGGTTTCTATAACCGAACTCTTTTAGAAGTCTCTTAGACAAATATAAGTATAAATCAGGGTTTGTATCAAGTCTATCGCTCTTTTCCAAAGCACCTCTCTTATTTCTAAAGTATCCTAGAAGTCTATTACCTAAACCATCTGACGGAAATATTAATTCTTTTCCAGCATCTCTTAGCGCAATTAGTCTATCAATCTTTTGATCAATTAACATTGCTGAAACTTCAAATGCTTTACTGTCACTTCTTGGAGACTCTCCATTCTGTTTTACAATAGGTATACCTAAGCTATTTTCTGTAGCAAGACCTGCTCTTAATGCTAAGTGACCCATCTGCTTTGGTGTTGTAGAATCTGGTTTGAATTGTAATTCACCATTAACCATAGTAGCATCTGGAAACTCATCATCATATACATAAGTACTATCAGGATTTGCAGCAATCATATCTTCTGCAGTTGCAATGCTTAGTTTGTATCCATTATCTCCAGCAAATTGGGAATCAGCAAACATCTTTACGTTATCGATACTTCCAGTTTCTAAGTCTACATAAACATTTGTACTATTAAACTTATACTTGTTTCTATCTAATCTAACAGGACCTGCCTCTAGTTGCGGTGTAATGATTGCAATACCAGCATCTGTATAGTTTACGTATCTCTTTCTACCGACACCTGCAAACTTATTGGAAAACTTATATGCAAATGTTTCTAAGAATCTTTGACCTTTTTCTGTCTCGTACTCTTTTACACTATTGCGAACATCTTCAGCCATCATCTCAGCAACAGGTGTGTTGTCTAGTATAGACATCATATAGATCTCAGACTTTGTATTAGAACCTGCTTGCAAGTAACCAACTAAATTCATCTTAGCAAATACATCACTGATATATTTATTAAGTTCTTTATTAGGAACCTTAGTAACATTAGCATCTGATAGATTTGCCATCTGATCTTTATACGCAGTCAACAATGTGCCGTCAGTAACTTTTGAGTTTAACTTTAAGAATCGCATTGTTCCAGACTGCATTACACCAATCATTTCTAAAACAGGGAAGTCTGTAACCAACTGAGGATTATCCTGAATAATTCGTAAGAACTTATCAGCAAACGTTACCATGTTATACTGTTTATTAGTAGAATCAAACAACGCAGTATCAACTAATAGATTCTCTAAAGCTTTGTTTCTAATAAATTCCTCGTAGCGCTTCTCTATATCTTGGTTGTTACCAATCTGAGTAAGGAACTGCAAGAACTCCATATTGTTTGCAATGTCCGTATAAGGCATCATTGCTCTCAAGTATTCTCTCTCCAATAAGAATTTATAGTATACTGCTTTTCTTATAGTAGGATCAAATCTTATAAACATTGTTGCAGGAACACCTGCTTGAAACTCAGTGTCTTTTGTAAATGCATAGCTATCAAAGTCTCTTGCGATCTGTCGCTTATCTACATGGAATGTATTAGTTCTTGGATCAAAGAATACACCTTTTTCAAGAATCTGCTCCTCAAATATACTCTGATCTCTATAGGTTGTATCAAAAGGATTAGTGCTATAAAGTTTGTTCTGGAATCTATATAGAATCAAATCATTATTAAACTCCTCCGCAAACTGTAATTGCTCATCATAACTTAGATCATCCATGTTATTAAGAGCTCTAATGATTGCTTTATTTACAGTAACAGATCCGTTAGACGGTAATACACTTTGAATAGCTTCTCTGATCAAATCAGTTTTGATAAAAGAACCTACAATAGTTTGACCTAATAATCTAGCAATACTCTTCTCAGAGAAAGCTTTATCTAGAATTCTATACAAATCTGATGCTTGTCTTGAAGCTTCAAAATAACTAGAGTTCTTTACAGTATCAAATCGAATTGCCATCTTTAAAGATGTGATCTGATCTGCCATGTAAGTAAGATTTATAAATTGTGCAAAGATCTGTCTATCAAATTCATTAATCTCTTGACTTCTAGGTCTAACACTTAATCTATCCATCAACTCTTCATCTGTAAAGTTCTCTGTTCTATCTCCAATATAATTCAATGCACCGGTAATTATCTGTGGCGTATTAATTAACTTCTGATAAGTACCATCTTTTCTTTTGGGGAAAACATTCTCCGCCATATCATTGTTAAGAAGCACATCTTTTATAGCGGCTATCTTAGCAAAATTATTATTTGTAATACCATCTTCAGGAGAGAACAATGTAAATGGACTACCAAACTTTTTAAGTTTGCTTAAGTAATCACGTACAAGAGGTTGAGCTAACATCAATGCTGCCGTCTTTACAGGAACACCTGCTAACATCATAAACTCAAACTGACCTTCCATCTGCTTAATAGCATTGATAGAATAAACCCAGTCATCCTTAGCAACGTCTAAGTATCCGTTCATCAACTGAGAGATAACATCCGCTGTGTAGTTCTCTAGATTGTAATCTTTTAAACCAGCTAATGAGATAACCTTCTGACCATTTACATTATCAGTATTATGATTTAATAATAATACTTGTGGTATAACATACTCTTTACCTTTCTTCTCTTCTGTTCTGAAAGGTTCCATAAACAAGTTAGATTGTCTTGCTAGTTCATGGAAAGTATTGCCCGTTGCCAACATACCAACACCCATCTTACCGTTGTACAATGCAGCAGCTTTTACTGTATTATATACGTTTTCAAAGATTCGTGTTGGTGACATCTTCTTACCAACCAATTTGTTAGTCACATTGGTACCTCTTCTATAAGTACGATTAACCGGATCTAAGAATGATGAGATACTTTCATCCTCAAACGTAGGATCATCTGTAAATACTGCCGTAGAGTTAGGACGTGTTAGATTGATATAGTTATCAGCTCTACTTAGGATACCTCTCATAGCATCCATTACATTACCAACCTCAGATTCTGGATCATAACTATTTTTCTCTAATAGTAAATCCTTAATTGTAGACAATACTTTTTTATAATCTTTATCAGATTCTTTCTTCTTGTTGATAGAATCTAAAGCTTTTTCAAACTTCTCTTTACCAAGTTCTTTACCTATTTCTTTCTTTTTCTCAGATAGATTATCATATGCAGTCTCTGCAGCAATCTCTGCATCGTCAATGTCTTTGTATAGAATTTCAATCTGCCAATCTTGAACTGACGGATCTATTTTAGAAGACGCTAAGTCTGTTTTTAATCTTGCTACTTCTTTAGTCGCTTTATCATATGCTTTATAGAATGGTGATAAGAATGAATTACGTGATTCTTTTTGTTCTGGAGTTAGCTCCATCTTATCTAGCTCTTCATCTAACAGATCTCTATACTTAGCATTAAGCTTCTTCCTAGTTTCATATGCTTCATCAAGAGCTGTCTGAATCTGATCTAATGTCTTAGTTGTAGCTTTTGATTTTCTAATCATCACCTCGTTGTTGATGACTTGAATAGATGGTACCATTGTTATCATCTTATCGATGTCAAAGTCACCACCTGACTTAGCTACAATCTCTAATGGAAAGACCATAATATTACCAGCTTCTTCTGGTAAGAACTCAAACACCTCCATAAACTCCATAGAGTTAGGACCTTGAGTTGGGATACGAGCACCCACTAGAGTAATCATCTTACGATGCTCTCCTTTATTCAACCATTCCTCATCTCTAACCATCTCATTTAAACGTTCTATTGTACCAATAACATTGTCGTCATTGTGTTTTAATTTCAATAGATGTTTAAAGTTTCCATGTAAAGCAATCTTGATTTTCATTGCAGATACGTTCTCCATACCCTCTTCCCAATAGTAGAAGGGTAATCCATTAGATCCGTATTTTACAAGATCTTTTTCAGTTGGTTTAGAGAACTTCTCAAATCCTACACCAGATGCTTGGATGTATTGTTCACCGGGAACAATCTGATCAATAATTCTTTTATTAACTAATGCTGTAATAACCTTTGCTATCTTAGTAGGATTACTAGATAAGTCACCTGGATATTTAAGAGCGCCACTAGATGTAAGCTGCAAGAAGTCAACTGATTGCTCATCAAGATCTTGTGCAGTTAAACTACTCTTAATATAATTAACAAGCTTTTCTAAATCTACTATAGGTTGTCCATCATCAACAGAATTAGGATCTTTGTATCCTAAATCTAATCTTAATTTAGTTTCAGCAATATCAATCATCTTTTTCATAGATGATATATATGCTTCTTTTAATCTGTGGTTAAGCGATAGATCTTTTTTCTCTGTCTCCGAAAGGTTATCCCATTCTTGTTTTCTGGCTTCTCCTGTTTTATTAGACTTATAATCTATAGGAACACCATAACTATCCAAACCAGCAGTAATCAATTTACGCATCTGAGTTGGAAACTTGATTTCTTCTTTAAAGTAATCCTTTGTAACCAACTGCTCTTTCAAGTAATCAACAAAGATTCTGTTCTTGGTAAACTTATAATCGTCTGCAGTCCATAATGGTTCGTAGTTATCTGTATAGAATGTATCAATAGATCCATCGGTTCCGATAGAAGTATTTTTAGAACCTGAATGCATTACAGTATACGCTATACCTTGTGACACCATCTTATTATGGAGTGACTCGAGACGAGTTCCTTTAATCAATGTTGGAATCAACGGAATGACCGAGTACTTGTGAATTGCATTTGTTGCAAGATTCTCTAATGCTAGTGGACCAGCGTACTGAAACTTCTTAATTGGGAAGAATGCTTTTAGAGTTTCACTAGCATCTACCTTTTCGTTTCTAAGAATCTTCTCGTATAAGTTCTGTTTGTAATCCGACCAGTTATTCAATCGTATCTCCAATGCACGATATGCATCAAATGATACCCATGCTTCACCATCAGCACTTTCCATAGACTTGTATGCTTTGTAGTCACGCTCAGGAACACCTTGTTCTGCAGCAACTTTAAGCATCTGATCTAAGTAATCTGATTTATCAATAGGATCTTGTACAACAGCTGTACTTAATATTTTACCTTCAATACTTCCTCCGGAAACAGTTAGACCTGACGATCTAAACCACTCAGACTCAGCATACTTTCCTCTAAACTTATCATTAGTAAGTAATCTTTCCATTACATCATCTGTAATAGGAATTCTACCAGTAGCAAAGAACGTAGGAATACGCTTCATATGCTCATCCTTATCATGATTAAATGTAGCAGGATCTCCATAGAATAATACGGACATCTCTAGTCTGTGCAAGAACATGTTTGTAGTAAATGCCTCACTAGCTGCTGATAATATCTTCTCGTTACTTTGTTTACCTAGTTCTGGGAAACGATCTTTAATTGTATTGAAAAATCCATCAGCTTTAATTACACCAAAACTTTTTATGATATTGTAATCAGTACGAGAAAGTTTATCAAAGTAATCATTAAACTGATTTTGTATAACCGCAGTTAATTCTGGATGCTGACCTAAGTAGCTTCTTACGCTTTCATAGTCCTGCATCTCATCAATGCTCAAAAGTTTCTCCTTAACTCTATCAGTAAGGATGTCATCGAAGATTGCAAACTTAGCACCCTCTGTTTCATATGTCTTGTAACCGGTTGTTTTCTTACCCCATAGAATAATGTCAGAAGCATTCTCTCCAGATGCATTCTTCTTAGTTACTTTTCTAATACGTTCAATCTCAGCAGCAAGATAAGACAACAACTGTCTGTTTCTATTCATCTTACCAGCATCTGACAAAAACGCTTTGGGTTCTACATAATGATATAAGTCACCATTATCAAGACCCACAACAAAAGCGCTAGTCTTATCTGCGTGACGGAAAGCTTCTGTAGTACCAAGTAAGGTCATAAAGAAGAAGTCACGTAGCATAGCAGTCTGCTCATCAGACTCAGCTGACTTAACACCTCTTAGCAATACAGGTAGTGCATCATTAACTTCTTGCAATGCCTGTGTTCCTAAAAGAGTTGAGAACTTCAAACCAATGTTCTCTCCTGATGCAGCTTTACGCTTTTGTTTATAACCATGCTCACCAAACATTTCCTTAAACAATCGACTAGCTTTAATGAAAGGATTTCTTTCAATTGAAAAGTGACTTGTTCTAGGATCACTGATAAGAGCATCATAGTGTGTAGCTTTATTTAGAAGGTTGATGATTACACCAGCCGCGCTCGGATTAAACATCTCAGATTGCAAATCATTATTTGCATTGCGAATCATGTAAGAAGCAATAGTACCTCCGTACTTACTTTCTAATTGTAGAATCTCATTCCATAAACGAGCTCTTCCATAGAATAAACTACTAGGTGATTTACCGTCAATAGATTTAACAACACTATCTCTATTGTCTACTCTCTCTTTAATAGTGGTGAAGACATTGGTAATAATGTTTGCAAATCCTTGTTCTAGTATACGTCTTGTTTCCTTTGTATCAGTAAGTTCTATTCCAAGATCTTTCAAGAACGCAATAGAATCTGCTTTTGCTGCAGCTGGTGTAGGATACTTAGATAGCACTGCTGCAACATCTAATTCCATCTCGTTATTCTGATTTCTCTTAATGAACGGAGATGTAACCTTACCTAATTCAAATTTTCTTTTAAGTCTACGTCCTACTTCCTTATCTGCAGAATCAGATGTACCTGTTGTAATTCTTACAGATTGTTTTCTCTCTGTCTCAACAACTTCTTCCCCAGTATAGTCATCAATATAATATTCTCCAGTGGGTACATCATTAACAACATTAGTTATATTAATTTGTAGACCATTTAGTTTATCATATCTAAAACTGTGGAAGAAAGATGCCCACATTGAGTTCTCTGTAAATGTCTCAATGTTCTCAGGGTTACCTAACTTAGCAAGTAGTTGTCCTAAGAATTGGAATCTATATTTACTACTAGATGTAGATCTAGATGCTTGTGCTTTTACAAGCTTATCATACATTTCTTCTCTTGTCAATGAATCTGAAACAATTGGGAAGATTACACCAGCAGCTTCTTCTGCAGTTAGTGTAGTTCTGAATCCTAATTTATTTAATTCAAATCCTTCAGGAGATGCTTCTGATGGTTGAACACGTTTAAATAGAGTAGTAAGAAGAAATCTTACGCTATCATCCATTCTATCAATTGCAGAAAACTCATTACCACTTCCTGCAGCTAGACCTTCTCTATCTTGTGGTTCTGCAAGTTCTTGAGTAGAGTCGCCATTAACCGGTGTATCCTCATCAATAGATTTTGATTTAGAACTAATGTCAAAGAATCCGGTTCTATCATTATAGTACTTTAATAGACCACCTGCTTTAGGATTAGATGGATCACCAAACTCATTAATAGCAAAGTCTAATGACGGTAGTATATTTTCAATTCTTTGTTTACGAACATTATCCTGAGTCTCATTTAACTCTGCTTGCAAAGCATCTCTTCTCTTTATAAACTCAGCACGTACATCATTGAGTACTCTTTCTCTAAACGCAGGTTGTTGGAACAATGCCGCTGTAGCTTTAATACTACCAGTACGTTTGTTAATACTGTCTACAATCTGAGACATTATATCTGTGACACCATCAACTAACATTAAAGAATCTGTTATATTCAAATTCTTTAAATTGCTAGGACTATTTGGTAGTGCTGTAATACCCTGATTAAGTTTATTAATCTGAGCATTTAAATTCTTTTCCGAGAAAGTATAGTCGGATAAATTACCTACACGAAGTTTATCAAACATAACTTCAATAGGACTTTGACTAAAATCTAGTTTAGTCGCATCTGTAGACAATCCAAAGAAGCTCTTAATAAATTCAAGTACCTTTTTAAATATACTCTTTTGTTTAACAGACTTAGGATTATATCTACCTAGCATGTAGTTTCTAAACTTCTCAGCTAGATCTTCTTCCGCATAGATTACATGCTCTATCTTAGTAAAGTCTAAGTCTTTACTATTCATAGTTTGCCAACGACCGTCTTTATAGAATTTTATTTTTTCTTCTCTAGACTTTAAATCGTTATACAATTCTAATTTCTGATCTGCATTTAAGAACCATTGTGTAAAACCATGCCATGCTTCGTGATACAAATCTGTATAGTCTGATCCTTTAAATAGTGTAATACCATTTCTATTCCATGTAGCGCGGACTTTACCGTCAGCATTTGCGATATTGAATGCTTCGTTGTAACCAATTAAATCAGAAAGTTTAGCTTGAACAAGTTCACCTTTCTCATTTCTGTAAGTTACTACTTGGTTATCATACCAATTCTTTCCCTCGATTATATCCTCTTTAGATACGGGCGTCTCTACTCCGGGTTGTGTTCTGTTAAGCTCATTTAATAAATCGTCATAATCAGATACAGGATCAATCGTTGTTTCTGTAGCTTCTATAACCTGAGCTTCAGTTACAGATTCTTGAGACTTCTTATAGCGATCTCTTTCCTCTTGTAAAGCTTTATCAATGCTGTCACGTGTTGATTCCATTTTGGTTTCTTGAGGAATATCAAATTCCATGTAACCATTCTCTTCTCGAATCTCACCACGGATTACCTTCGCAGGAACATACGCATTTCTTTTAACCCAATCAATATAATCACTCTCTTGTGTATAGAGAATAGAAGGACCTTCTGCGTTCTTTCTGATCATGAAATCTATAAAGGAAACACCTTTATATTTCTCAGAAAACCAAAGCTTGTTCTTAAACTCTATTTCTAAATTGTCAGTTGTAGATTTACCTTTAACAGTTCTAGTAAAGAATTCAATCAACTCTTTACGTGCTGTAGCTTTATCTGAAGATAATGGTCTTCCGTATAGGGTTATCTTCTCAGACTTAAAATCAATATCAAACTCACTACGTAGTTTAATATATCTACTGATGATCTTACCTTTATCAATAATAGTAATATCTCTACCGCTCTGATCTTTTAATGTCTCAAGCAATAGATCTGCTGTCTTTTCTGCAAGGTCTAATGGGAAATCATTCATTACAAAAGGAACAATCTCTTCTACGCCAGCTGGTCTAAATCCACGTAAGATTTCACCTTTAGCATCCTTACTAGTAACAACTATAGGATTAAATTCTTGAGCATTTGTAATCTCAGATAAAGGTGTGTTGTTCTCTCTTTTAGATCTAAATATAAAGCCTCTACTGATTCTTGTTAGATTCAACGGAGCTTTTCTAGATTTATCCTTTTTAAGATACTCAACAACAGCAGCAAGCTCGTTGTACTGATCGATATATCTTTGACGAACGACATCTTCTGTAACACCAAGACGCTTTGCAATACTTGCAATAGTCTGAATCTTTGTTCCTTCTACTGTGCTAAGATCAAACTTACGCACACCATTCTCTACAGTATACTTAGGTAAGGTTCTTAATGGAAAATAAATAAGCTTTCCTTGAGAAGCATCCGTTAAATTATAGGACTCATTAAAGAATACATTATTACCATTTGCATCAGTAAATACAACAAACAATTGATTCTTTACCCTACTTATTGCACTAGCGTTCTCTCTTTCATAAGAGTAGAGCATTGAGACTGGTATATTCTCGGGAGTTCCGTATACCAATCTTATTTGTAGCTGCTTACCTTGATAGGTAATTGTACCATCTTCGTTAGCAAATATATTATTCTCACCAAGATGCTTTAGAAAGTCATAGTACCATCTAAGATCACGAGTAACATCTTCTGGATCATAACCAATCTCGTTTCCGGATGTGGTCAACGCAGAAGAAGGAACATGCTGCTGAAAGAAAAGACCCATCTCCATGGGTTGAATAGATACACTAGTTGTAGCTGACTCTAACTTAGAAGCAATGTCAGGTGTAATAGACTTTCTATAATCATTAAGTGCGTTAGCAACACTGTCTAAAGACTCTTTAAAGTTGATAGCAAGTGTTTCAAACTGTATAGGATCTACCTTACCTAACATCTCTTTCCTTAATTCCGGAAATACTTGTTTAGCTAAGTCAATAGAACTTGTAACCTGACGTGCAATAGTCAATGACTTATCAGGATCATTAGTGTTCTTCAGCGTTTCATCATAGATGCTATTTATAAACGCTAATAGATTAAATGGTTGACCGGACTTCAAACTCTGTGATAGTCTAGCTACAACAAACTTATCTACTTTATACCCATCTTCTTTGGAGAATTTCCATTCCTTAGAAGGATTACATATAATACTATTCATTAAAGATCACATTTATCAAATAAATCACTAGCTGCATCATCTGCAGCATTTGGGTTGTTTAAATCAAGTTTTTTTAACTCTTCCTTGCTTGCTTCAAAATCTTCAGCTGCGGTTGCCTGTGCATTGTTAGATTCTGTCTTAGTTCTAGCATCAGGTTTCTCTACCTTAGATTCGATATTCATAGCAATAACTTGTTTATTAACATCCCTCTCTGATAAGATAATACTTTTTCCTGAACCAGCAAAGCTCCAATCGCTTGGAGATGTCTCTAATTCATCAGTAATATCTCTAATTTCCAATTTGGTACCATCAACTACACCCATAACTAAACCTGTTCTTTGTTCTCCTTTCTTGTTCATAAATGTGAAAGTTACAATTCCTTCAGGTTCAGTAAGTTGTGCTATTGTTATTTGGTTATCCACTTGTTTAATCTTTTGGTCCATCAGAGCTTTAAACACCTCGGGAGTAACACCTTGTTTGTTTTTAATTTCATCCAAGATACCCAACTCTTGAGCTGTTGTCAAAAGTAATTTAAATTTCGATAACTCGTCTTTTGTTTCTATCTTATTTATAGCTGCTCTTATATCCTTTAGTTTCCTCTTTACTGCTGCTTTTTCGTTTGCTTTAGGATCTTTTGGTTTCTTACCAGTTTTTTCGTTTTTAAGTTCTTCTTGATCGTTTTCCTCTTCTTCAATAATAACTTCTTCTTCAGTCTTTACTACAGGAGCAGGTTGCATTGGTGCCACCTCCTTCTTAATAGGATTCTCTGGATACGAATCTATTGTTTGCTCAATGTCTGGAATATTTAAATCATATATAGTTCTGCTGTTATCAATACTTAGTAGTAAAGATCCTTTAGGATTATCGATTAATTTTCCATCAGCTCCTAAGATCTTATCACCAATCAATCGTGCTCCACTTACAACACTAGTATTACCGGGAGCTGTTGTTACGGTTATAGGTAAGATACTCAATGAAGAAACTTGAAGACCTGTACGTTGTCTAAGTAGTTCTTTATAAGCAAGTTGCTGTTTCAAATCATCATCTTGATAACCTAAGTAAGTCTTGAAGTCTTTTCCTTGCTGAAGTAAGTTACTTTCTCTTTCGTATCTATCCGTAATATCTAAGAACTTCTGAGTTAATGCGACGCTTAAGTCTGCATCTATTTCTGCAAACTCTTCTAAAGAAGCGCGCATGAAATTTCTATTCTTACTTAGTACAGTAATAAAGTCGTAGTATCTATCTCCAAGAATCTTTTTAAATTCTTGATTGATCTCATATGAGAATCTACGGTTAGCATCACCTACAGTTTTAATATCAATGATAAAGACATCTCCTTTCTTATTGTAAGCTAAGATATCCATCTCACCTGCTGTAGGTATATTTCCTAATCTACCAAAGATTATAGGAAAATCAGGAATGACTTTTAGACCAGCAGCATTAAGTTTCTTTTGAGTTGTTCGAGCAGTATCGAATAATTCCTTAAGTGCTTTATTATCAAAAGTAATTAAAGGATTATCTTTCTGAATAACCTTATATTCCTTCTCAAACTCTTCGATGCTTTGTAACTTACCTTGTAAGAAAGACTTAAATAATCTATCAACTATATTACCACGTTGTGTAGACTTTTCGTCAGGTTTAGATTTAGATTTCTTTTTAACAACATTAGATACACGTTGGAATTCTCTAGTTACAGGCTCACCCTCAATAACTACTTCTTGTTGATAAACAGTATTGTCAGGACTAAGCTTTACATTTTCAGCTTTAACATCATCAAAAGCTTTCTTAATTGCTACATCCACATCTCCCCAGTCTTCGTTCTGAAGATTTGGTACAAACTGTGCAACTCTTTGATCAAAGTTATTTAGGATATCATTGATCTCTGTATCAGACATATCGTTTAACTCTTGTATAGTATAACCTACACTTGTAAGTTTTCTAACGATTGCTTCTCTAGTCATATTACCACCAGCACCTTCTTCACCAACTTTCTTTTTGATAGAGTGTGCGATAGCGATATTAATAGCATCCTCTGTAGTCAACCATGACTCAAAAGACATTCCTACTCTATCCTGTGGATCTGTGTTAGCTAAGACAGCTTCATACTTATCACGAAGTTTCTTAATCAATACTGGATCTGTATAGTCAATATTCTGAGTAGGTCCCGTTGGAGCTTGTGGAGGAGTTTCTTCTTTAACCGGAGGAATGCTTGTAGAAGATAGTTTATTAGTAATAACATTAACCGCTTCATTAAGAAGTGTGGGATCAAGTATATTCAACAAACCATTTAATAGATTCTTTAGACTATCTAAGAAAGAACCCCATAAAGTTTTAGCTTCATCAGTTTGCTTAGTTAGTTCACCAGCATAGTTAATAGAATTCAAAAGTTCCTGGAAGTCAGGATTATTCAAAACCTCCATAACAAAATTTAATTTGTTATTAAGAGCGTAACCATAATAGGGTCTATCCTTTTCACTTATACCAGCTTTAGCAAGCTGAAGTAACTCATCCATCTTATCACTAAACGCTTGATCAGATGACAATGCATCAGAAACTACTTTTTGACCAATAGCATTTAATACAGAATACTCCATAGGTATTCCTACCATGTTGTCAAAATCTGATGAGCTAAAGCGAGCATCTACTAAGATTCCAGATGTTGGTGTATAAGCACTATGTACATATAGATTCTTTCTAAATGTAATTAGTGTTGTAGGATCAACAAGTGTAAGTAGCTTTCTAGCTAACTCTTTTTGTACCTGTGAACTAAACTTACTATTAATAATAGCTTTAAGTACAGTCTCCGCATTAACGCTAGATGATTCAGCTTTCTTATCAAATCCGAATTGTTCAGCTATCTCATCATAAGTACGCTTATCTTCTGGATCAAATTCTCCAACGAGTTGTCCAACAATTCTATCTGTATCTTTAGTTTTACCAGCTACACGTACACCAGTATCTTGTCTATTTGGTTTAAATAAACGTTTTCCGGTAATTTTAAAATGCTGATCGTCATAAAAATCAATCAACTGTAAGATCTCATTATATTTTACTGGATCAGAGAAAGGACTGATTTCTTTTCCTGTATCGGCATCATAGAATACACTAGGAACTTTTTCATTATCAGTGTATGCATCCGCTTCATCAAAGTCCACATATGCATTGAATTTCTCTAGAAGATCATTTAAGAAACTATTCTTTGCATACCGTGCTCTGTATTCTATTACAGTCTCTTTCGCTTTACTTGCTCTAATAGCATCAGCTGCTCTAAGTGCTTCAGTTAATCTATCAGCATTGTTCTTAAATACTTGAGGATTGTACAACTGATTAATAGCATTAGCTACATAAGTTTTATCGTTTGATAACTTCCAGTAATCCAAATAGGAGCTGAATGCGTCGTCAATATTTTCTTCTAGTGTAGGTTGTCCTGAAGCTTTATTCAAACTTTTAATATGATTACCGAAAGCTTGTCTCAATAAAGACTGTGCTTCTTCTAATCTATCTGCAAACTCTTTAGTCTGCTCAGGAGTAAGATTAGCTTTACCTGCTAGATTCAAAGATTGTACAAGATTTTGTACAGCTATATTTAAAGAAGATAGTGTGCTCTTCTTTTCTTCTAGAGTTTTTGCTAATTCTTTTTGCTCAGGAGTACCTTCTTTATAAATCTTAATCTGTTCATCTAAGAGTTCGATTTCATAATCCATACCCATAGAACGAGTAGGAGTATCTAAACCACCCTGAGATGATTTTCCTTTACTAAACAAAGGAGCAATATCAGTATAGTCTATCTTACCAAGACCAAGTTTCTTAACAAGATCCTGTTGAATAGATACCATACGAGATCCAATTCTATCAAATGAGAATTGGTTATATACCATCAACTTTACAGCTTCTTTAAATCCTAAATACTCGAGAGGATTTTTTAGAATGTCATAAGGATTAACAATGTTCTTTGCTTTCTCAGTCTGCTCCTCAATTTCCTCAATTCGTTTCAGAGACTTATCAATTCTATTTCTTATAGTTGCTCCTTCACTTTCTTTTGCATTAAATGCTGCAGCTAATTCACTATCATCTAAACCACGTAAATCTCTAAGTTGATCTTTAAATAAATCAGTAGTTCCACTTTCGATAAGAGTCGAAACGTGTTCAAACAATGCATCATCTTTAGAATTAATAGCTGCATGCTTATCATCATTTAAAGTAGCTTCTTCAAAAACTTCTGCTAAATCTTTTTGACTATTTACGTTTCTTTCAACTGCAGAAAGAAACTCAGGACTATTTTTAGTAAGCTCGTTTAATGCAGTAACAACTTGGTTATCCCAATCCTTTTCTCTTTGAATTGCTTCTGTATAAGGATTTGCTTTACCTGCATTTGCAGGATCCGCATTAAACCTTTTTTCCTGTTTTTTAAGTTGGTATAGATTCTTATAATCGTATCCCCACTTCAATGCACCACCTGCAGCTTGCATAGGTGCTGCCATTAAGAAACCAGACAAGAATACTTCTAATCCTTGACCAGACAATTGTGATTTTAAACCATGCTCGATTGCATGTTTCATTATAGCACGGTGTGCTTGTGTAGGTTGATTAAATGTATTTACATAGTAATCAGTTACAGCTTCTGCAACACCTTCTTGATATACTTCTTGGGTACCTTCCATAAGGTTAGCAGTCAAGAATCTTAATCCAGACTTTGGTGAACTAGCAATACTTTGTTTTAACCACTCTTTATTTAAGTAACGACTTCCTTTAACAATACTGAATGGATCTTTACCTAATGCTTTCCAATTAGCATTCTTAATTACAGATGACTTAATAGCTTTAGCCGCTCTATGTTCAGCAGCTGCAATACCGGGAACACCTTTAAGTAATCTATTAAGTACTACTTTATTACTAGCATATATACCAGCCATGTTTGCGTAACTCGCAGTGAATCCTGCTTTACGTGCTTGTGCATATATATCTTTATATTCTGCTTCATTAGGATCTCTTCCTTTAAGATCTCTAAACTCACCTAATAATTTTTGTGCTGTCTGAACTTGAACTCCACCACCTTCTAATTTAGCTTCAGAAGTAACAAGATTTAATTCACGTAAGTCTCTATAGAACGCACCAAATCTTTTGTAACCTTTAGCATAATCTGATAATGCATCCCAACCTTGTGCAGCTTTTCCAGCATCTCTAAATAGATCAGCAGTATTTTGAAATGGTAATACTGCTCTAGAGAAAGCTCCTACACCTTTTGATACATCCCATGCTTGTTTTGCTTTATAAATATCTTTTGCAGCATCAAATGTATTTGCTAATCTTTTAAATGCTGCTGTTAGTTTCATAGCATTCAAACCTGTTTTTGCAGCAACTAAAGGTGTTGCTCCTCCCATAGTGTACGCTTCTGCTGCAGCTAATGCAAATTCTTCTGCTAAGATACTAGTTGCTATACCTACGGTATAACCCATATTCAAACCAAAGTTAACAGCTTTTGCACCAAAAGTATCTCTACTAGAACTACCGATTGCCATTGCTTTACGCATTGCTTCTGATGATCCAGTAGACGGTTCTGCACTTGTGAAGTCAGTCCAGTTACCATAGATATCAGAGACTGCTAATCCTGCCATTTTAAACATTTGTGGAAAAGCACGTCTTGTATCATCCATTAAACTAGATCTCTGATTATAGTAAGTCTCGTTATCGCGGAATGGAGAAAATCCTAACTGTTTAAACTTAGGATGCTCATAGTATCTTTCAAAATTATATCCATCTATACCAGCATTAAAAGAAAAAGGTTTCTGGAAATAATTATCATCTGGAACATTAGTTCTTATTGCTGCTTTATTTATAGAAGCAATTGCTAGATCTCTATTACTCATGGATTCTTTAGCAGGTGTTTGATCACCTTGTAAAGCATTTGGAGTTAGTAATGAAGGATCTGCACTTATGGGTTTTGGATCAAAATCCTTAGCAATATTAACATCTTCCATTATTCAGTATTTTTTGAAGCGTTTCTTTTAAGTTTGTAATTAAGTAATGCTTGTTGATAAAACAAATTATAATACTCTTCATAGATTGTATTAATATCTGCAGCTTTATTATAAACAATAGGATCCATATCTACTGATTTGAATCCACCTGTTTTTTCATCAACATACTTTACTGATGCATTTAGAACAGGAGTTCCGTTAGCACTTCTTACAATTGTTGCGGATCCTGCCACACTTTCAAAAGCATTAATTGGTAAAGAACCGTTTGTGTTATATAGAAATTCTAATTCTGTTTGAACAATATCTTTAAAGAATTGGGATTCTACTTTATCTCTATCAAATATAACTGATACTGTCTTAGGTTTAGTACCCGCTAAAGAACCAGTTAAACCAGGAACGTTTGCACTACCTGCGTACATAGATATAAAGTCTTCATCTAAAGAAAAAGTGACACCAACTTTATTAGGATCATTTCCTACAATACCTGTTCTAATTATATTAGTAATAGGTCGTTTGCTATTAGATGATTTCCATTTGCTACCTAATGTATGATTTAATAAGTTTACAACTAGATCTTTAGCAGTCTCATTATGATCAGGAATATCCCCTTCTGTAAAATCTGTAATTGATCCAAGTACAAATTGTGCTCCTTTTGGTGCTTGATCTACAGATGCTGGTAAGATATCTTTTCTAGCAAGATCTAACATATTAGTTTTCAATCCTGACTTTATAGCAGGGTCAAATGTAAATAATGTATTTCCTGCACCAATTCCGGATACACCACCATCAATAGTTCTGAAACCTACACCTAGATCTTTTACCTTATCACCATTATAGATCTCTTTAAACTTCTCAACAGATTCTTCATAAAGATCATCTATATCACTTTTCATGAAACCTGACATTGCTGCAGTAGCAAGTCCTGTTGCAAGACCACCTACGCCACCAACAATAGTTCCTATACCAGGAACAACACTACCCATAGCAGCACCTGAAGCGGTCAGTCCTAAAATACCTGTTAAACCAGCAGCTTCGTATCCAATACCTTCTTCTCTTTCAATACCACCAGGTCTGTATTTATTTATAAATCTACTTCTAAATTCATCTTTAGACGCAAGCGATCCGTCTTCATTAATGTATAATTCACCACCGCGAACTTCTTGTCCTAAGACAGGTGCTACTGCTAAGTTATCTGCTCTTAATTTAGTACTACCTGCATCAGAAGCTGCTTTAGCACTCTCAACTCTAGATAGAAGTTTACCCATATCAGTAAAGAAACTTTCGTTGTTTCTAGCTAAACCTTCTGCATGTGTAGAGTAGTATGACTGTAATTGTTTGTATATATTCTCTCTATTATATGGATTCTTTGGATCAGAGATTGTAAGATTATTATTAAAGTCTACAAGCTTACCACTTTCAGTCATTAATCCATTAACTGTGTAAGTTGTTTCAGTATCACCACCTCTTAAGTATCCTTCAACCATATTTCCAAAACTTGGATTAGTTAATGTACTTACTAAACCACCAACCCAACTCTCCCATCCTCCTGATTGCTCTACTTGTTGCTCAGCAGGTGCTGGTACCTTTGTTGCATTACCAAACATTTTTAAATGTTCTTTTGCTAGATTTTTTTGAGCTTCAGTACTAGTAGGACTATTAATTATTCCTTGTAAGTATGTAGCGTAGTAATCAGAAGTTTCTTTAACAGCTTGTGTATAAGCTTGGTCGTTAGTTGATACAGTCTTTTTTGAAAGTTCTAAAGCATCAACTTTAACAGTACCTCCTTTAGTTGGATCTTGCATTGCGATACCTTCCTGTGATAAAAGATCTTCTGTTTCTTCCTCATCCTTCTTTTTCTTCTTACTTTCTTTATAATCAATCTCGGCTAATCTAAGTTTGTGTTTATAGTTTGCTAAATATATTTCATCATACTTAAAATCAGATTGCTCATATGTATTCATTGCATAATCTGTAGCAGCATTTTGCATATCACCATATAATAGTTGATTTGCTCTTGCATAGTCTACTCGCCTACGCTTAGATTCTAAATCTAATACATCAATGTTTTCTGTTTGTGACAATGTTTCTGTCGCAAAGTTCTTAATACCATTTACTTGTTGTAATTCAAACTCACCAGAGTTTAACATTTGTAAATAAGCAGCATCTAAGTCTTCGTCAATAGGTGTCTCAGCTATAGACTTTTCAGCAACAGCATCACGCATTCTTAAACGAGTATCATTTTTTTCAGCTTCTTCTTTAATCTTTCTCTGCGCTTCGTTTATTTCAGCAATCTTACTATCTAAGTAATTAGTTTCAGCTGCTTCTTCAGATCCAAATTGCTCAACGGTGTCAGCTATAGTATTCTTACGATCTAAATAAGCTTGTGTTCTGTACATCTCTAATGCTAACGGATCACTAGAAATATAGTTTGTAAACATATCAGTAAGTCCAGGAATCATCTTAGGACCGTTCTTCTCTAAATATCTAAAGTTCCCATCAAATACATACTGTTTTGTGTCAAGCTTCATCTCTTTTGCAAACTCCATTGCTTTAGCATATACATCTACATAAGGTGTATATGAAGGCATGCGTGTACTTAATGTTTGTTGAATAGGAGCTTTTGTAAAGTCTTCTGCTTGATAATGCAGTGCTTGTACTCCACCATTCCACCATTTACCACCCCCACATTTCTTAGGATCTGTACAATTTTTATAACCTTCTGCTTTAGATATCTCACCTCTGTAACGCTTTGTAAATGCCATATCCATTTGGATATAGTCATCATCAATCAAAGGTTCAAATATCTTTTGAGCTGCAACAACATTTTGATTCTTAGATAAATCTAAACCAGCAACCTTCTTAATATTATTTTCTATATCATAGAAGAATTGTTCACGACGCATGTTATTATCCTGACGAAGCATTTCAGAATTCAATAGTGATCCGTAGATACCACTAAGTCTTTGATAACCAGCTTTATACTGTGCTTCTTTTGTTTGAAGTACATTAGCATAAAAGTTAAAGTCCGGTTTAAACGGTTGTATCTGAGGTATATAGTCTGTTACTCCGGGTAAGTATGTTGCCATTTTTTCTGTAAAAATAATTAATTTTTATTCTTCTTGCATATATTGATTTGGATAAGATCCTTGTGGCATCATTCCAGATAACATCTGCATATATGATTGTGCATTCTTATTCTTTCTCATAGATGGATCTGAATAGTTAGCCATTTCCCACAAAACATCATCATCTGATTCTGGGAAGTCTTTCTTCAAATTACGATAGCGTTTAATTGCTGCTTCCTGATCATATCCTCCTGTTAATTGATCTCCACCAGTAAATGTTGTAAATCCACCGGAAGCAGGATCAACCATGTAATGATCACCATATGCAGCATTTAATGATTGAGCCATTGCTCTATTAGTAATAGCATTGATATATGACTGACGTAATTGTTGTCTAGCTTGTGCTTTAGCATTATCATATTGTTGATTAGCTACAGTTGTTGCGTCATATAGTTCTTTTGCTGTTTGAGCGTTTGCCATACCAACTTGATTTAACAAATTACCTTTAGTTAATTCGAATTGATTTGCTGTACCGACATTTAGATTATTATATCTACTCAATACATCAGCTGCTGATTTTGCACCTTGACCTTGAATAGCACTTGTTCTTGCATTCAACATCTGAGGAGAACCAAATGATTCCGCTGCATCTGTAGCAATCTGTGCTTGTTCTGCATTAGCTGCTAATTCTCTAGTGGGATCATAGAATACAGGACGTGGTATATAAGGTGTTAACTCAGGTGCCCAAGGTGTATACTTTTTAACTCTTGCTAAATCACCAGCAGCACCTAGTGTACCAATAACATCTTGCGCCCAGTAATCAGCAGGTAATTCTTGTTGATTCTGTAAATTAATGTCTTCCGTAGGAATTTCTCCAGGATCTTCTGGAACATCACCATACTCATAATTCTTATCGAGTCTGTATTTATCAAGGTGATCTAATCCAAGTTGAGTATCATCTTCTGAACGGAATCCTTCACCTTTAAACAAACGTTCGTTTCTTCTTACTAAACTATTATCATCACCTTTTTTAGCTACAAAGTCAGGAGTATATAACTTATCAGGATCGTCAATGTTTTTAAGTTTACTAATATCGTAACCGTACATCTTAAGCATACTCTTACGATTTTCTAATTTCTGATCTTTATCAAGTTTTGTAAATTCAGAAACAGCTGCGTCAGGATTTTGTGCTTGCCAGTAACGTAACTCTAACATCTCAGGATCAGCAAATCCGTAAAATCCATCTCTATTCTTTGCTGATTGATCAGCATTTGTATATTGTGATTGAGATACAATTGGAATATTTGGTGTACCTAATTTACTAGAATCTTCTGCTTTATTATAAGAAAATAAATTTGTCAAGAATTCTTTTTCCTCTAGAGTTAAATGATTTTTTGCATTCTTATAGATAACCCATCCTTTTCTATCTTTATCATATTTAGCTGCGTTTTTACCTTTAAGTTTTTCCATCAACTCTAGACCCTTTTCCTCATCTTCTTCAAATGAACCGTATACAGGTTTATAGTTTTTAGGTCCTGAAAGAGAAGGATCTTTCTTAGAAGGATTATATTTTATAGACGTTACTTGTTTAACTGTACCATCTTCTTCTTTTATATAATCTCCTATCTTTAGATCCTTATCATCTTTCGACTTAATCAAAGATGGATCTATTTTTTTCTTTACAGCTTTTGTCTTAATACTATTACCAGATGTTTTTGTAACTTTTGTTCCGGGTGTTATAAAACCTAAGTCTTGAGGAAGTGTTACACCAGCAGGCATTGGTACATTATTAGCATCAACATATGAAACACTACCATCTGGTAATGTCACCATGAACAATCCATTTCTAGGATCAAACTGTTGTTGTTGACGCAATCTATTAAGTCTTTCCTGTAATCTAGACTGTCTACGAGCTCTTCTATTAGATAAACCAAATTGAGCAAGAGGCATTGTTTCCTCATCAATTAATTCTTCTTCAGTAGGATTTTCTTGCATCATCATCATTTCCTCATCCATCATCTCACCTTGAGTCTCATCTTCTTTTAAAGGAAGAATATCTTGAGGTTGAATATTATTTGACATCATAAATGGAATACCTTGAACAGGTACACCGTTGTCAAATCCTTTCATTGCTTCCTGATATAATGCTAACTTAGATAACTTAAGATTATAATTAGAAATCATTTGTTCCGCAGTATCTTTTGCACGTCTATCCATATCAGGATCTGCAAGAATCTCACGATACTTATTTATATCATACTTTTTAGCAATCTGTGCAGGAGTCTTTGGTTTAGTTTCTCCAAACTCTGCTAGTATATCTTTATCTTTAATCTTCATTGCTCTAGTATCACTATAGATAAAAGAGTCTTCTGGAAGATTTAAAGGTACACCACCTTGAGTATGTCTATTACCTTTAATATTATAGTGTGCAGGTAATCCACCTACATCTGGTATAAGTGCTGTCTCACCACCTTCTGCTTCTAGATTTGCTTGATCTCTTGGTACAGCTGTTAATGAACTTCTTACCTTAGTAGGATCTAAACCTAAACCATTAGGCATATACATAGGAGCTAGTTGATTATAACTCACTCCTCCGTTTTTCTTCTTAGGTAAGTTTTTTATTCTAACTTTTTTAAGCATAGTTATTTAGTCTAAGAATTCTACTTGTCCACCCATACTGATGATAGCATCAATTTCCTCATCAGTTAAATAATATTCTCCACCTTTTTTATATGATCCTCCCATCTTAGCATACATAGACTCAAAGTTATATCCTGTATTTTGAACAGGTACATCTTGATCAGGTCTAAAGTAACCTTCGTTTGCAGTCCAGTCACCTCTATCTAAATCATTATTCTGAGTATAGACATTAGCTGCGCTAAAGCGATCTCTTGCATTTCCTTCTTCCTTCTTAGGAGCAGCAAAGAAGTTTAATGCTGCATACGCAGTATCCATACCAAACTCTTTTGCTTTTCTTTTGTTCTTGACGTCTACAGAACCCTCACCTACTTTTGTTAAAGATCTAAGTTCTTTTGCTTTAGATTGACCCACACCTGCATACTTACCTTCTATTCCAGAAGCTGAGTTCATACCATTATAAATACTTTCAGGTGCCTCTGGTGCTGAAGATTCTTGAGACCATTGCGGTGTCATATTAGTACCCCCTACAACAGGTGTTCCAAATGGATTTTCTTGAGTTGTAGCAGTTGTTAACTCATCATCAGCAGGATCCGTTTCATAAATAAATGGTGAGTTGTTTTGACCAGCAGTTTGAAAACGCTTTAGACCACCACCATATGCTCTATATTGAGGAGCTACGTAATCCGTACCAAAACCTTTATATGAATTTACAGGTAATCCGATTTTGTCAGTTACTGGTCCGATAGGTTGCGCTATTGCAGGAATCGTTCTGTACCCTTCGTCATAACCTATGTATTCACTATTATAACCAGGTTTAAATGATGGAAGCATAGTGTACTCACCTGTCCTATTATACTGCTCTGTCAATCTATTTATACGATCTTGTTCTCTTGGCGAGATGTTTTGATTATATAAACTTTGAAGTTGATGTTGCCTATTGTATAGATCATCTAATCTTTCTCCAACACGTCTTCTTTTATTTTGAAACATCTGATTTCTAAAGTCAGAAAAAGCAGAATTATAACCACGAGGATCAAATGCACTTTGTTGTTCTCTAGCTTGTTCCTGTGCTGGTAGATTACCATCTTGAACATTTGCTTGTGGTTCACGATAGTTTCCTTTTCTAGCAAAAAGATTTGCTAAGAAATTTCCTCTAACTCCAGGATCTCGCGCATCTTGTTGTTGTGTATTAGTATTTGTTGTTCCAGACGTAACTCCTGGAGTTGTTCCTGCTTGTGGTGTTGTAGTAACTGCTTGAGGATTGATTATATGATTTTTATCATCATAGATATCATAGTTAATAGTGTATGACTTTAATCTATTTGCAGGATTACCCCATCTACGAGTTTTGTGAACATCAATATTACGAACACCATATTTGAATTCTTGACCATTCTGATAGTCATTTAGTTCCATACCATATGCTGCTGTAGGCTGCATAGGAGTTTGTTTGTTGCCAACAATCTTATTATAATAAGATGGTTTTTCCGCAGCAGTTAATAGTCCGTATCCTGCAAGGTTTGATGCGCGATCCATGATATTATTATCTTGAGTTGCGTCATCATACCACTGTGTAGCATTAGTAAAATCAGGTACTGTAAATTGGCTATTACCTTGATTACCACCATATTGCATCATTGCATCATTATAAGATTCCTCCTCTAGATTTTGAGAAACCTTATCATAAGAAAGCTGTTTAATCTTTTCAAGAAACTGAGCTCCTTTATTAGGACGTCCTTGATTAAAGTTTTGACCACCTTTAGCCATTTCACCATAGTGATTTCTAATCTGCATAGTCATCTGTTGAATATCATTCATAGTACCACCATCTTGAAATACTTGAGGGTATCCAGGAGTTGGTGCACCATAATTAAAAAACTGAGAAGCAGTCATAGCTTGTGGAAAAGCTTCACCACCTTGCTTCTTCATTCGTGGTGCGAATCGCGTAGGATTACTATACATAAAAAAATCTTTAAAGTTTATAGCAAACGGAAACACTTCCTGGTATCCTCTATGCTTTTTGTTCATCATTGTGCTAATATAGTGATTATATACAAGATACTAAAATTTACTGGTTTTTCCTAGGGAGACGTTTGATCTTTACTTTCTTCACAGCACCACCATTTCTTTCTTGCATCAGACCTAGTTGATTCATTTGATTATAGAACTTACTATACGAACCGGGGTCACTCATTGTTTTGAATCTTTCTTCAGTAAGATTATATCTATCTAAAGCTTGGTCCCCAATATACTGACCTGCTACAATACTTGGTACATCAATGTCTCCTTCATCACTACCATAAGTGTACTTGTATTCTGTTGCACCAGTATTCATTCCTAAGTTAGGTCTTCTCATATCTGGAAGAATCTCTCCGGTAAATGGATTAATAGGTTGGTTATACTCAGGAAGTAAATAGATGTTCTGTTCTTTTAATGGTAAATCAAAAGGCATTTCTTTAGAACCACCTTTTTGATATTTACGTGCAATTACTTTATTAGGATGAGTGTCATTCCAATGTTTAATACGCACCGGAACATCTTTAGGGTGTTCACCTGCACCAGCCCAATGTAAGTCTAACCATGTTGCACCAGGATCATCAAAACTAATTTTATAATTAGGATCTTGTTCACGTTTTGCACTAGCCGCTTTAACTAGATTTGCTAATGCATAAAAAGATTGTTCATCTTTAGAAAGATTCATAAAGTTTCTATCAAACTTTGAAGGCACATTCAAAGTATATCCTAAATCAGCAAGATCTGATTGTATAACTTTAGCTCTTGTTAATGCTGTATCTGCAGATTTTGGTTCAAATTGATAATAACCTCTACCAGGTCCACCATCTTTTTGAGGAATATTTTGATTCATTGATTCAGTCTGCGCAATCATATCGAGTAGATCAAACCACTGTAATTCATTAATATCTTTATATCTAGGAACTTTTCTTAAACCTTCTGCTAGTTGCCATGTTTGAGGATATGTTTCTTTAAACTGAAGTACTCTAGGATCTACTTCTTCCTTTATAGCATCATCTCTTAGTAATCTATTTATATTTTGATTTTCATATAGGTTATCATAGAGTGATCTATTAACATAAACATCTGTATTATCCGCTGGTGCTACTTGACCTTTAGACTGATATTTTACTAAACCTCCATCTTTAAATTCATACTGACCCAAATAGATAGGACCACCATCTTGTTTAATTTTTCCTGCATTAATATTATATTCTATCTCTTCAGGTTCATACATACGACGCTGCCATTTCTTTGTTTCATTATTATATACATCCTGACCAACTTCAACTTGACCTTTATGTTGTCCATAGTTCATACGATAGACAGGTCTTACTTTAGAGAAATTAGTTTGATTATTTGATAATGTTGGATAAACTACAGGTTGTAACTTAGGTTCCGTAATAGGTAATCTAGTAATAGGTTTTGATTCTATTCTTTCAAGTTCTTGTTCTTTTGGTTTAGATGATACACCTTCTAATGTTTTTAATCCTTCTTTTACAGATTTATATGGAGTACCACTAGTACCAAATTTTTGAAGTCTTTGTTTCTTTTGTTTAGTTGTAAGCTTGCTCCAAGGCGTAGTTGCTAACTTATCATATGTATAAATACCAGCAGAATCAACAACCATTTGATTTGCAGGATTAAGATCGGGACCAATGTATCCAGCAAAATTTTGTGGTAAAATTCTATCATCATAAAGAACCATAGGTGCTTGAGGATTAATTACTGCACTTGCCTGTTCTCTTTGATATACCTGATGTTTTGGATTTTTTCCAGGTTTACTATAAGCAAAGTTTGGATAATTTCTTAAATCAAAATTAAAAGAGTTTTGGTTACTCTTAGAATAATCAGTAATACCGCTTCCTGAAATAGCATTATTATAATTTGTTCTACCTCTTTCTAATTCATTTCTGAAGTCTGCAGCAGAGTTAAGTTTAGATGGACCAAATAGGTCTCGTGAATAACCTCTAGACTTATAAAATTGTTCTGCGGCTAAACTACTATTAAGAACATCTAATGAATCTGACGCTGTTGCTAAACCTTTCTGTGCTTTAACTAGTCCACCATATCTTTCTTTTTTAGGTTGTACTGGTTTTTTATAAACAAGGTTGAATCCTGGATTTCCTTCACGACTTAAATCTGCTTCATAATAATCTTCATAATCCGAGGGTCTCAAACCTTTTTCATTTTGAATAAAGTAAGAATATCGACCGTTATCAAGTGTGACGCTTCTTAGGTCAGGATCTTTAGCAATTAAACCATTAATCTGATCTACTACATTTTGAAGATCATCTCCATCATTATATATAAAATATGCATTTTGTGTTTTAGGAGAATATAATAGTAACTTACCCCCTTTACCAGCGGTTTGATAAATGAGTTGATTGTTTTTATCAATAAGTGATACACCGTTAATTCCAATACCTGCTTCTTTAATTGGTTGATAATCATTTTCATTTGCAGGTATCATCGGTACAATTGGTGTCTCGGGTTTAAACTCATTAGGGTTACCTACTTTAAGTTTTCCATCTTCTACACCATAAAAAGCTTTACTTTCAGAAGCTCTAAAAGCATTATCACCTACTTGAAACTGAGGGTTTCTGTCATAGAACTCAGCTGTCTGTAAACTATTAGGATTCTCATAAATAAACTCTCCACCTATGATGACATTAAAATCTTCGGGTAGATCTGATTCGTTTACACGAACGCCCCGCATTTCAGAACCAGGTTCGTTTATTGGAATAACAGCATTACCAACAGCTCTATTATCATTAGTATTGATACCTAATTTATTAAGTATTGGATTTAAATAAGGATCAATGTAGTTTGGACCAACTTTATTAGATTTACCAGCTAAACTTCCAACTAATCCTAAAGCTAAATCTATACCTAAAGCACCTGCTCTATATAAATTTTTAGCATTATCCCCATCTAAAAGATTACCAGTATTCAGTTGTTTACCTCTTTCATTAGCCAACATTCTTCTTACGTCATAACCTAAAGATCTGTTAAAACCACTACCTTCAAGAGAATTACCCCATTGTGTGGGCGTATCAAATAATTGTTTTTGAATATTAAATTCTTCTTGTGTAAAAGGTCTATTAAGATTATTCTGACTAAACAAATCATATAACTCTCTTTGGTTATCTGACTTTGCAAACTTAACTTTAGACTCCGGGTAGAATGTCTGTGTCTTTTTAGCAAATGGTACTTGATTCATTAAACGTTGCTGCCATGTAAGATTTTTAGGATTAACCTTATTAGCACCATATTGATTTAATTTTGCTTTATAGTAAATAGCGGTTTGGTCAAGATCCAACATCTCATCACCAACAATGTTATCAAATTTTGAGATCTCTTCTTCAGAAAGACCTGAATTCTTATGACGTATTAAATCTTGTAAACCCTTTTTATCAGCAACTTCTAAGGCGTTACCTGATAAAGATGGCTTTACTAATTTTTTTCCTTTCTTATTAAGAGGATTAGCTGCAAGTTCATCCATTGTACTATATAGACGATTAAGCGCCATGTTTGATGAAGGACTCTCGCTAAATCTAGAATAACCCGCGTCTGTTGTATTTTCTAATTTTTGTAAATCTTTTAGCGATTGAGGTATATCATCATAAAGACCAGGAGTATCTAAATGAAATTTACCTGATCCCCTAACTGGAGAAAATGCTTGTTTATGTAAATTTGATAAATATCTTCCGGTACTATTAACACCTTTCAAAAGTCTAGATGCAGCTGCCGTACCCAAAGACTCTAAACCAGATTGATATACAGTATTTAAAAATTCAGCACCCATTGGATCTGTTAAACTATATGCAAGCGGTTTACTTTTTGCGGTAGGATACTCATTACGAAAATTATCTTGAGTCCATGAATCTATGTAATTACCAGCTACGTTTCCAGCAAGTTCAAATGGTGAAAAAACAGCGTCTAAAAGATTAGCATCTTTTGCTGCTTCAGATGTCGGTAAGAACCATCCTAATCCACTACCTTGTATAAACTTATCTTGAGGTGTTGCTTGAGACATGTAATTGAACTTGGGAGACTTTCCTACAATATCAATTTTATCAATAAGTTTTTGAGCTTCCTCTTTAGTTAGGTTTATATTAGATAGTTTATTAGATCCTGTTTTATCTAAGGATAAAGCACCTACGTTAAACGGACTGTTAACTATATTAAGTAATTGATTTTTATAAGATTCTGGATTTTGAAGCATGTGTCTAACAGCTTCCGAATCAGTTGAGGTTAGTCCTAGTGTAGATGCTATATCTGTTAATGCTTGTTCAGCAACTTTATCATACCCATATATCTTTGCTCGTTTAGCTACATTAGGATTTACTTTACCTGGTTGTGCGCCTAAGAATCTAGCTAATGGTGTATTCATACTTTCATATGCATACTCATCTGCAAACTTTTGTGCTTGTGCTTCTTCAGGAGTATTACCATAAATAACTAGTTCAGCAGGAGTAGGGTTATAACGATAGCTAGTTGTAAAAGCAGCCCATGCAGCTTTTATAGCTTTTAATGATTCAGAATCACCTGATTTTGGTGAAGAATCAAAAGTATATTGTAATAGATCATCAACACTAAGTTTTGAAAGATCTTCTCTTAATTTCTTAATATCAACTTTATCACCAACTATATCTTTTAATGCTTCATCATCAGTTTCTAATATATTATCTTTACTCATTTGAGTATTAAACTTCAAATGATCTAAATTCTTAATACCTGCTTCAAAAGCATATAGATATTCAGTATCATCATTATTGTTGTTTTGAACATTAGGCCATTTACTTACATCTGTTGGACCTGCATAAATTATCTCACCTGTTTTCTCATCTCGTATAAAAGGTGAATTAGGTAATGATGTATAATAGTTTACTAGATCTGGATCTATAGAAGTATAAGTTTTGTCAACTATATTTCCTTGAGGATCCTTTGTAATACTAGTAGGAATATTAGCAAATCGATCTTCAGTAACAGCGTCTTGTTTAGCACGTACTTCTTTAGTATTACCTTGTAACCAATTTAAGTATTGATTATAGTCCATACCTTTTGACTTAGCATAGTCGTATGCTTTATAGATAGCTTTATTAGAAGCATACGCTCCTGTTATTGGTAAAGCATCTCCACGTAAACTTCCCCACTGTTTTGCTTCTTCCGGAGTCATTGCATCAGAAGGAACCCACATCTCATTAGTACCAGCAATATTACTTTGTACTTGTCCTTTATCTTGATATTTAACTAACCCACCATTTTTGAATTCATAGTTACCTAGATAAATACCACCATACTGTTTCTGAATCTTATTTTTTTTATTATAATAATCTTTTTCTTCAGACTCTACAGCTCTCATAACCCATTTCTTATTTACCTTATCCCATACCGCTGTATATTTGGGTTGCTGACCAGTACGATTTCCATAGTTGAGTTGACGAATATCTTGTGATTCAGCATTTTCTAAAGAGCGTATTTGTTTTAGAAGTTTTGCAGTTTTTTCATAATTTTTTCCTGATGCTTCTAAAGCCATATACTCATTCGTTAATGCTTCTAGTTTAGTCATAGGTTCAGGAACAAACTTTTCAATTTTAGAAATAGATGCAGCTTCCTTTTTAGCATCTTCTTCTGATAGATTTCCATAAGTTTTATAATAACTTTCTAAAATAGGTTGATATTTATCTATGTAAGATTGTCTAATTTTTTGATATTCTGGAGTATCTCTATACTTTTCAATATCATCAATTGATGGATCCTTTATAGAATATAACATTCTATAGTCATGATCAGCTCTATCAGTTATACTTCCACTGGTGTGTTTAGAACTCACACTATAAGTATAAGGAGTTACTGATATAGGACTTCTTTCTTCAATAGGTATATTAATATCCGTGACAAATTTATAGTAGTCACTATTAAGCATAGGTTCTACTTTATCATTCATCAATGCTACTGATTCATTATATGCTCTGTCTCTATCATCTGGATACTTTAATAAGTTTCTTCCGTAGATATCTTTGAATATATTTATTTTTTGCTCATCTAAATTTTTACCTACTGGAAAAGGATTGTCACCAAGTGTTAAATCTTTTTTAACTCTCATGTTTCTTGTCATTTCTTCTCCTACATAAGGATTCATGACAAACCTTTGTAGATTCCAATGTTTATCTCCTTCAATATCTATATCAGGATATGGTGCATTTTCATTATCTCGTTGAGTACTGTATACATATCCTGTAACTGGATCAAATTGTATATGTTTTGGTAAAGGTTTATTACCAGAAAGGTTAACTCCATATTCTCCACTTTTTGCTAGAGTGTATGCTCTATATGCTGGACTTTCTGATAAGTTTTTATAACCTTCAATATTATAATAGTCTTTATAAGGATCTACATATTGTTTACCTTTCTGATATTTACCTAAAGGTATCTCCGTAACATACTGACCGGGGAATGTATAATCCATTCCTGGTAACATCATCTGACGATTACCTAAGTTATCTATACCCATTATAGGAAAAGGTACTTTATTCATAGTAATCTGATTACTAGGAATGATGTTCATTGGGTTGTGTCTGTCCGGACTATCTGGTAAATAACCAGTGTTTGTAATTTTTACTTTACGTTTTTTCATTATCGTGGAGAGTATAGATCTTTATTATTAGACAATTTAAACAACATTTTTACAGGTCCTGATACATTTCTCCACAAAAGTACGTGAGAAGTGTAATGTCTGAACTTCTTTCTTTCAAATGCTGACTTAGTATAATTTAAGTTATTCGGGTTTAAGAAACGTCTGAATCCATTTAGTTCTGTACTCCAGATCGGTTGTTGTACATTAGGGTATGTAAACTCTCCTCTGTCTCGAGTAATGTCCCAGAACTGGTTGAATCTATATTTCTGTTCTTCCTTAGAATAGATAACATCAATACTGTTAGGATTAATCTTAGGATACTGCATTGCTTTTACAGGATTGTTCTTAGGATTAAGATTAAGATTTAATACCCCGGATACCTGTTCAGTATTATGTACAATAGCGTGATCAAAGTTAAAATCTAAAACATGATATGTATCAATACCATCAACATCATATGTGTAACACTCTAGATTGTATTCTATGTTTCTTAGTGTATTTACATTCTGTCCAGTTTGAGCAATGTATTCAACTTCAAAAGGATAATCAATACCATAGTAGTTTGCATAGAGATCTGTTCTTATATTGTGTCTCCATATACCACCTTTGTTATCAGCATCCGTTTGCGTAGTCAAGAAATAGTTTTTACTAGACAATCCTAGTTCAGGAATCCAGTCATGGAATGATATCCACATTTGATTCTTTGGATCGTAACTTATGGTCCAACTACAGTTTTCAAAGTATGCAGGATCTCCCAACTTTACTTGTAACGCATTATCTACCAAGAACATATTAGGACCAATAGAAGGTGCATAGGTAACTGTATTAGTTATATCTCTTCTAACTCTATAGTCACGCTTAGAGAAATATAAAATCTGGTTTGTATTATCAAACACAGACTGACATCCAATACCTGCTACAGGATTATCTGTTAATTGAAAATCAGGAAAATCTATAGTCAACAAATAAGGTAGGTATCTATTAAACCACCAGCGCATGGCTGCTGCAGAAATCTCTTCTAAACCTTTATCAGTTATCGCAAATACTTTACCTTGAGATTGACTCATGTAGTAAATACCTGTAGGAGTATTTGTGATAGACAATCTATTCTGACAAGCACCATGTTGAAACTCTTTATCTGAGTTAGATAAGAACTGCATAGGTTGTGAGAATAAACCACCATCTCCAATAGTAAGTTTTGTTCCAGAGGATGTTTCTAAAGTATCAACGCCTAAGAATTGTGCAGGAGAATCATTCTCAAAAAGAATAAGAGCTCCGTTTCTACCAATAGGTTTAACAGCTGTAACTCTAGAAGAAAAGTCTTTATAGTTATGGGCAAGAAATACTTTCCAGTTATCTTTTACTGCTTCATCTTGTTGCGGTAGAGAATAGATAATTCTATTATTGTATTTCACATAACAAGTCTCTGCAGAGAAGGGATCATAGTATCTAGGTTGCATTGCTCCCCAAGAGATAAAGTTATTAAATACTCTCGAGTTACTTAATGATATATCATACTTAAAGTAGTTTCCTGATTTAATAATATCAGGAGCAAATAGTAATCTAAGATCTGTATACTCATGTGGATCATAATGTCTTTCCGCAGCAGCATTTCCCCAGTCTCTGTAATCAACATTAATCTCAGACTCTACAAAGAAATCTCTAACACCTGATTGGAATAAATAGAAGTACGCATCTTTCTTAGAGAACTTTAGAATACCTGCAATTTTATTAATTGCATTTCTGACTGCTTGAAATGGTCTAAATCCTCCAAATGAATCTTCATTACCATCACTAAAGAAATTATTTATAGACTGGATAGGATCATTATCTAAATTAAAATTATTAGATGGTAGATCATCTAGCAAATGTCTAAACTGTAAGGATGCTAGTTTAGAAAAGAATCCACTAACAAACTGAGCAGTATCAAACTTAGTAAAGTCTGCCCAGTATCTTGGATTAGTAATCATTGATCTGTATCTGTAGTCAAACTCAGTACCATCAGGTTGATCCATTAACCAATCATAGAAATAAAAGAATGTATTCTTTTCAGTATATCTTCCAATGTATACATCTCCTCCATATATAATAGGAGTTTCTTT
>ENA-ORFA01000063-ORFA01000063.1-marine-metagenome-genome-assembly--contig:-NODE-63-length-51368-cov-13.646156_pt1 | contig 51368 bp, 49 predicted proteins | sample MGYA00248621_ERZ508587 | MGnify/ENA primary metagenome ERZ508587 (study PRJEB26250, sample SAMN06266239) | marine metagenome | isolation source: Columbia River Estuary | place: USA:Columbia River Estuary... | reverse complement strand
GTAGCCGCGTTGGCGTGCTTCGTGGTGAAATGTAGTTTACTCATAATTCTTTGTTTTAATGAGGCTGCGCTATCCCGACAGCCATAAAATATCCCTGTTTTATAAGGGAGGGCGAAGGTAAGGGGGGATTTTGAGTTTTCCCAATAATTTGGGCTTTGTTTTTATATCGTATCTTTGTAACTAATTGATTATCAATAATAATTTTGTATCGTAAAATAGATGATACTAAATAGGTGCTGAAAATCAGGTAGTTACGTGTTCAAATAAAAAAGAGCGCCTATTAAATGGCACTCTTTTTCTGTTCAAATCATGTATTTGAACCATTACTTATATAATAGTATTGAATTACCCGCCTTTTTGCTTCTTATGAATTGCATGAAAAATGAAAAGAACTTTTTTCTGCTGCTTAGTTAAGGTGCTAAACTTCGCCTTTTTTTCTTCTTTTGACAATGCAAGCCATCCTTTAATAAAAGATTTAATTTCTTCCTTCGTCATTTTTGGGCCTGCTGTTTTAGCTTCCATGGTAACAGTGGCAGAGGCTGTTTGACTTAAACTAGTTTCGGTAATTGGGGTTATTGTCTCAGTCATGACGATGGCATCGTTAAATGCAATCTCATCTGAAATAACTTCGTTGGACTTGCTACATGCAAATACCATCGTCGATAGAGAAAGAATAAGTAGATATTTTTTCATAAATATTTTTTTATTTGACTTTGAAATTAAGCAAAAGTTTAATGCTTTAAATCAAAGAATCTGATTTATTTTTAAGGACTTTATGTATCAAAAATTTCAAGCCACTCAAATTTTTACCGGAACCGAGCTTTTGGAGGACCAGCTGGTTTTAATCACCCAAAAGGACGGGACCATTGAAGCCTTGGTAGGTATTGAAGAGGCGGGGGAAGACATTCAAAGTTTTGAAGGAATTATTAGTCCCGGTTTTGTCAATGCACATTGCCATTTGGAACTATCGCACATGAAAGGCATGATTCCTGCACATTCAGGATTGCAAGAATTTGTAAAACAAATTGTGGGTTTAAGAAAAGTAGAGGATGTAATTATTCAGCAGGCTATTATTTCGGCTGAAGATGAAATGTATCATAATGGCATTGTTGCGGTGGGAGATATTTGCAATACACTTGATACACTTAGTATAAAACATAAACACAAACTAGCCTATTATAGTTTTGTGGAATTGTATGATTTAGATCCAACACGTGCTGATGATAAAATAAATGCGGGATTAAAAATGCAGGAAGCTTTTGAACAAAATTGTGTTCGTGCCTCACTAGTGCCTCATGCTCCTTATTCAGTAAGTTTTAATTTATGGAAATTACTATCCAATTATTTTGGTGCGCATACGATTACGATGCACAACCAAGAAACAATGGATGAAAATGAATTCTTTGAAAAAAAGACGGGAAGTTTTTTAGGTATGTACGAAAGAACCAAGGTATCGCTAGATTTTTTTGAAGCCACAGGACTGAGTAGTTTGCAATCGGTGCTACCTTATTTTAAAAAAGCAGCCAGCAGTATTTTAGTGCATAATAGTTTTACCAGTGCTTCGGATATTAAAGCTGTTCAAAAAGAAATGCCTAATAGCTTTTGGTGTTTATGTCCCAATGCGAACCAGTATATCGAACAAACTATGCCGCCCATTGAACTACTTCGTGCAAATGGGGCTGAGATAGTTATAGGTACCGATAGTTATGCTAGCAATTGGTCTTTAAATATTATAGATGAATTAAAAACCATTCAAAAATACAACCCCTCTATTCCACTATCCGAAATGCTGGGCTGGGCGACTATGAATGGGGCACGCGCCTTACAAATGGAAAAAGGCTTGGGTAGTTTTGAAAAAGGAAAAAAACCAGGAGTAGTTTTAATAGAAGGCGTACATTCAAATGGTCAATTAGAAAACAAAAGTATTTCCAAAAGAATTATTTAAATTGAGTTATTAAATTTTCAAGCATGAACGATTCATTAACTAGGGCTGCCTTTTTACAAAAAACTTCACTAGCTTCTGCTGCTTTATTATTAAGTAATTTGGAATTGTTTGCAGCTGCTGAAGAAAAAATAATTAAAGTAGCCATTATTGGATGTGGAAGTGTAAGCAATAGATATATTGTTCATTTACAAAGTTCTCCCTTGGTTAAAATAGTAAGTCTTTGTGATATTAAACAAGATAGGGCAGAGGCTCAAAATAAAAAATACAATATTGGTGCTAGTACTTATAATAATATTAATGCTTTATTAAAAGGCAATGCTTTTGATTTAATGTTGACATTGACCGATATGCAAATGCATGGAGCCTTAAATAAAATTGCGCTTCAAGCAGGTAAGCATGTTTGGAGTGAAAAACCTTTAGCGAATACCTATGCAGAAGGAAAAGCATTAGTAGACTATGCGAAATTAAAAGGAGTAAGAATTTGGGGCGCACCTGCAGTAGTCACTAGCCCACAGTTTGAATTTATGAGTAAAACTATTCAGGAAGGAAAGCTTGGAAAATTAGCCAGTGCACATGGACAGTATGGACATACAGGTCCTACCTGGTCTTCTTTTTTTTATGAACCATTGGGTGGCAGCATGCCAGATTTAGGCGTGTATAATATGGCTACCCTTACAGGATTATTAGGCCCCGCAAAATCGGTGATGGCCATGACCAGTATTGTCAATAAAGAAAGAGCCATAGATGAAAAAGGAATAGTGAAAGTGAATGAAGAAGACAATGCACATATATTATTAGAACATGATAATGGAGTGATTAGCCATATCATGTGTGGATTTAATTATTTTGACCCCTTTGGACATGAAGCAAAAAACCAAACCTTGCATAGCATTCAAATTTTTGGAGACAAGGGTAATATGCGCTTAATTGGATATGATTGGGAACCTAAAAGTGTTGTCTTAGATAATTCTTGGACCGAAGCGCCTCAGGTAGTTCAAACAGATGACGGCGGCTATCAATGGCAGGAAGGTGCTACGCACATTGCAGGCGCATTATCTAAAAATATAGAGCCGCGCATTAATGTGCTGCATTCTTTACACGTGCTTGAAATTATAGAAGCTGCTAGAAAATCTTCCAAAGAAGGAATAAAAGTAAAACTAATAAGTAGTTTCCCATTCCCGATGGTATAGTTTCCCGATGCTATAGTGTCCTAAAATAAATTCGGATAGTCTGTAATAATTCCATCCACCTTTAATTGAATTAAAGTATTTATTTCTTCTTTGGTATTCACTGTCCAAGGAATGACTTGAATATTTTTTTGATGGCAGTAGTCAATCATCGCCTTGTTTACATATTTATATTCTGGACTATAAATAGTTGGCTGAAAACCTAGTAGCGCTATTTGCTTTTCAGCATTAGCACAATCTGCACCAAATACTAAATAAGCAGTTTTAATACTAGGATATTTTTCATGTAGTACACGAAGGGGCCTTAGATCAAAACTTTGTAAACTTGTTCTATCCAAAATATTTTTCTTTGTTAAAGTAGTTACTACTAATTCTACAAACTCATTAGGAGCTGGATGTTCTGTACCATCTTTCCCCTCCACCGATTTTATCTCAATATTATAATTCATTTTTCTTCCTGTAATCTTTGACTTTGCTTCCACGCTATCTATTAAACTAGCAAGTGTTGGAATAGATGCCGCTAATTTTTTTTGACCCACAAAACCTGGATGTGTTTTTAAACCCACATCATATTTTTCTAAAGCAGCATAATCCATTTGATAAATAATATTTTTATTCAGTTCGCTTGCTTTAATAAAACTTCCATCGGGCTTGGTCGTAATGAGTGGATTTAAAATAGGATCATGTGAAACCACTACTTGTTTGTCCTTGGTAATAGCTAAGTCCATTTCAAGGGTAGTTACAACGGCATTGTCCATTACTGCTAACATAGCCGCAATAGTATTTTCGGGCATTAGGCCCCTGCCTCCACGGTGCGCTTGATAATCCATTTTAATTTTTTTAATGGTAGTGGGCTGAATGATAGAACAACTGGTAAATGTTCCAAGCATTAAAACAACTGCGATAATGAGGTTAAATTTCATAAGCTATATTACGAAAAAGCTATCTATTTTTCGTAGATTGTGGTATTAAATACTCGTTATGACTTTTCCCATTTTATTCGGCATCATTGCCATTTTAATGATTATGTGGCGCAGGCATCGTAATAGTAGAAATAACTACTAATGAAATTAGTCGCCGTATTCTTTCACAATCGCACTGTCTAGCTTTTGTCCAATCTTTTTTAATTTTTCTAAGTTGGTATTTAAATACTTATTGCTATTTAATCCAAAAGTAACGAGGTTCAATAGTTCTTTTACTGCTTGCTTATTATTTTGTAGGATTGCATCTGCTTTTTTTGGTCTATTAAAACGCATAATGCCCTGTCCTTGGCCCACTAGCATTTCATATGATATAGATGGCTCAAATACAACAGCCATTTTAAATCTAGCTTGTTCTAGTGTACGCTCACGAACATTTTCTAATTTATCCAATGCATCTAAGGCTCTTTCATACTCTTGAATACCTGAAATAATTTCTGGATTTTTAACCATGCGCAATCCTCCAGCAGATTTAATTTGGTCTAATCCTACATGCGAGCTTTCAAAAGTGGCTCTTAAAGCAAGATTACGAATATAATAGTAAACATCTTCGTTGGTAATGGTATTGTTATTGATTATCTTAAATAAGGTATCCATGGCTTGTAGCCTTATTGTATTTGAATTAAAAACATTGTCAATGTTTATTAAATCTAATTTTAGATCCTCATGTACGTTTTTTAAATAAGCAATTTCTCTTTGCTTTTCAATTTGGTGCTCACGTATATTTTCCGCCATAAAACCCAAACTCACCGCTAAGAATAGCATTAAAAACTCAGTTATATATTCTTTCCACTTTTTAGGATGATGTGAATGATGATGTACTTCCATAGTATATTTTATGAGCTTAAATATAAATAAAATAAAGTCTTTATATAAAATAATCTAAATTATTTTATCAAGATTTTTACCTCAGCACTTCTTGTAAAATAGGTAGTGATTTTATGTCGCTGAATTTTTTATAGTGCCAGCTTAAAGACAACTGAAACAGTTCCAATATTTTTTTTCTTTGCGTGCCGCTTAAAACGATAGTATCTAAATCGTTGTAAAATTGTACTTGTAAAAAACTAGAGGCCGTTTGTGCTTCTGCACCTTCTAAAAAATATGGATGCCCAGGTACCTTTTCAACAAACTGTCCTTCTCTCACATCTAATACTGGAGTAGTGGCGCTATATTTTCCTTGTAAGCCAAAGCCCATGTTTTGACTTAAATGAATTAAAAAATAAATAGGCAGGTTACCTACTAATTGAGGGCCGCCTTTATCTAATTGTTTAAAAGTATCTTCTATTAAATAAAATAATTCTGGATGGGGTTCGGGTTGCATGGTTTGTTGCAAGACTTCTACAATATAGGTAGCTACTGCATTGCGTAGTACATCAGAATATACATTTTGATAGACAAAATCCCAGCTCACGTCTTTCACCATTTGCAATTGCTTCATGGGTGAATGATATACTTCCATTTGTAAAATAGCAGCGGGCTGATAAAAAACGCCTTTGTTCGCTCCTTTTTTACTAGTCACTCTCACCCCTTTGACCATGTATTGTTGCACACCAAAAAGTTCGGTATAGGCCGTTAGGATAATACTCGTATCACCATATTTTGTGACGCGTAAAACAATACCCTTGGTGTTATGTAACATAATTAATTATCAGACACTCTTAAACTGTTGCAAAAAGCGCAAGTCGTTTTGAGAGTATAAACGTAAATCGTTTACTTGGTATTTTAATTGCGCAATTCTTTCAACGCCCATACCAAATGCAAAGCCAGTATACTTTTCAGGATCGATGTCAAAGTTTTTTAACACATTCGGATGCACCATACCACTGCCTAAAATTTCTACCCATCCTGTATGTTTACAAATATTACATCCTTTACCACTACATATTTGACAGCTAATATCCATCTCTGCACTAGGTTCTGTAAAAGGAAAATAACTTGGACGGAATCTTACTTTCACATCCTTGCCAAACATTTCTTGTACGAAAAAATAAAGTGTTTGTTTTAAATCTGCAAAGCTTACATTTTCATCAATGTATAAACCTTCTACTTGATGAAAAAAACAATGTGCTCTTGCTGAAATAGTTTCATTGCGATACACACGGCCCGGACAAATTACACGAATAGGTGGTTTCTGTGTTTCCATCACACGCGCTTGTACACTGGATGTATGCGTTCTTAATAACCATGCTGCATTTTCATCAGTGGCTTCTTGTACATAAAAAGTATCCTGCATATCACGCGCTGGATGATCGGCTGGTAAATTCATCGCACCAAAATTATGCCAATCATCTTCTATCTCTGGTCCTTCTGCAACAGCGAATCCTAATCTTTTAAAAATAGAAACCATTTGATTGCGCACTAAATTTAAAGGATGTCTTGTGCCCACTGTAAATTCATCGCCCGGTAAACTTGTATCAATGTTAGCATCTAATGTAGTGGTGTCTCCTAATGCTGCCACTAAGGCTTCAAGTTTTTCTTCCGCTGCTACCTTGAAAGCATTTAGGATTTGTCCGAATTCTTTTTTCTGTTCATTAGACACCGATTTCATCTCCCCCATCATATTTTTCACCAAACCTTTGGTTCCCAAGTATTTAATTCTGAAGGCTTCCACCTCGGCGCTGGTGGTAGCGACCGTATTTTGGATTTCTTGAGTGATGGTTTGAATTTGTTGTATCAGTGGCTCCATGGTACGAAGATAAAATAAATCCTTACATTTGTTACTCGAGAAGTAATAAATACATGGAATACAATACAGCAAGAAGCTTAATGGGGATGAGAGAGTATGGCCGTCACGTTCATAAGATGGTGGACCATTTAATGACTATTGAAGATCGTGCCAAAAGACAGGAGCAGGCTCAGGTAGTGATTGAACTAATGGGCTTTTTGACACCTCAGCTTAAGAATGTAGAAGACTACAAGCATAAATTATGGGATCACCTGTTTTTTATGAGCAATTTCCAATTAGACGTAGACAGTCCTTATCCTATTCCTACTAAGGAAACCTATAAGCAGAAGCCCGATCCCATTCCTTATCCTAAGCGTAAAATTAAATATGCCCATTTAGGTAAAAACCTAGAATTGGTCATTGATAAAGCGATGGCGGAACAAGACCAAGAGAAAAAAGCAGGTTTTGCGCATGCTATTGCACATTACATGAAACTAGCTTATAGTAACTGGCATAAAGAATTAGTACAAGATGATACCATTAGAGGAGAGTTAAACGCCATCACCGGTGGTGAACTTGAATTTAGCAATACACCTTATATCAAACATCGCAATCAAAATTTTGAAAGAGATGAGTACCGTCCAGCTGCGGGTCGTTGGCAGGGCAATCGCAATAATAATAATCGCGGTGGACGCGGTCCAAGCGGACCAGGCGGTGGCGGCGGCGGACGCAACAACAATAACCGCAACTTTAAAAAGCGTTTTTAATTACCATGAGTTCATTCGAAGTCATAGGCGGAAAAGCACTTAAAGGAAATATTACACCCCAGGGTGCCAAAAACGAAGCCTTACAAATTTTATCTGCAGTAGTATTAACAGCAGAGCCTATTACCATTTCCAATATACCTGATATTGTTGATGTGAATTTACTAATAGAGTTATTAGAGGCGATGGGCGTTAGGGTTGAAAAATTAAAGGAAGGTGAATACCGTTTTCAAGCAGATAAAATTGATCCTAGTTATTTAGCCTCTGATGATTTTAAAACTAAGAGTGGAAGATTACGCGGAAGTGTTATGTTAGCAGGTCCCATTCTAGCAAGATTTAAAAAAGCTTATTTACCTAAACCAGGTGGAGATAAAATTGGAAGAAGAAGATTAGATACACATATAATTGGATTTGAAAAACTAGGCGCTACCTATGCTTATGATGAAAAGATAGCCTGCTTTACTTTAAGCGCAGATAAACTAGTAGGTACTTATATGTTATTAGAAGAGCCTTCCGTTACAGGAACAGCGAATATTTTAATGGCTGCTGTATTTGCAGAAGGCATTACTAGTATTTATAATGCAGCCTGTGAGCCTTATGTACAGCAGCTTTGCTTACTATTAAATAATATGGGCGCAAAAATTACAGGCATTGGTAGTAATTTATTGCGCATTGAAGGCGTGACTAAATTAGGCACTGCCACGCATAGAATTTTACCAGACATGATTGAGATTGGTTCATTCATTGGACTAGCCGCCATGACCAAAAGTGAAATCACTATTAAAAATGCAGGCGTAGCACACTTAGGTATTATTCCAGAAAAATTTCGTTTACTAGGAATTGATTTTACGATAAAAGGAGATGACATTTATATTCCGGCTCAAGATATTTATGAGATACAAACTTTTATGGATGGGGGTATCCTAACTATTTATGATAACCCTTGGCCAGGATTTACGCCCGATTTATTAAGTATTATTTTAGTGACTGCCATTCAAGCAAGAGGCAGTGTACTGATTCATCAAAAAATGTTTGAAAGCCGTTTATTTTTTACGGATAAATTAATTGATATGGGGGCACAAATTATTTTGTGCGATCCACACCGTGCCACCGTCATTGGTTTAGCGCGTAAACATTCACTGCGTGGTATAACCATGAGTAGCCCTGATATTCGCGCTGGGCAAGCCTTGCTGATTGCCGCACTAAGTGCAGAAGGAAAAAGCACCATTCAAAATATTGAACAAATAGACAGAGGCTATCAAAATATTGATGCTCGATTGCAAGCACTAGGTGCGCAAATACAAAGAATCTAAAACTTTTATGTTTTATCAATTCATAAAAAAGAGCCCCGATAATTCGGGGCTCTTTTTCTTTTTACCTATACAAATTAAAACTTTGCAGGGGTACCCAACTTCGGAATACTCTTCTTAATAAAGACTCTTAGGTGATCATTACTAGTCGCTAAATCTTCTTTGCGCAAATACATCATATGTCCACTACGGTATCCTTCCCAAAACATTCTGTCTTGAATTTTTCCAGCAGGATCCATTTGCCACATATTATATTTTGCATTGAAATAATCGCAAGCGCCATCGTAATAGCCGGATTGTACCAATAAATTTAAATAAGGATTTTCCATCATCGCTTGACGTAAGTCATCTCCCGTATTATTATTGCTGTTATCCCATGGCCCTACTGGACCAAAAATATAATAGTTTAAATCGGTCTTATAGCCTAGCTCATCTCTTAAATACATATTGATTGCTGGCGTGAACGAATGCTCCCATGACAACAACTCTGCATTGTAATCTGGTCTTTGTCCTGCATTCTTTTTATCCATACCAATGTATCTTGAATCTAGTCTTCCAACTGTTTTACCTTGATCACGCAATAACTCTTTCCAGAAATAATCAAATGGCACTTCCATATTTTGTTCTGCTACTACTGTTTCATTTAAACCTATATAGCCAGCTATTTTTTTCACCATGGCTTTACGCTTATCTGCTGCCAATGCACCGCCTTGTGCTAATGCAGGCATGAGTTCGTTGATTGCAAATGCTTCTACTTCTGGTAAATATTTTTCTAATTCCTTAGACTGATATACTGTATTTAATTTTTTATGATGCCATGCAGTTGCTGCCATATAAGGAATACGCAATGCGGCACTTGATACTGCATCACGCTTTAATCCAAGATCGGTTGGTGAAACCAATATAACTCCATTTAAAAACATCCAGTGTCTGTTCTGTAATTCCAATGACAATCCAGACACACGATTAGTGCCATAACTTTCTCCAATTAAAAATTTAGGAGAAGCCCATCTTTTTTGTCTTCCAACAAATGTATTGATCCAGTCTGCTAAATATTTAATGTCTGCGTTTACACCAAAAAATTTTGATCCTGGAGTTGCCTTTTCTAAAATTCTTGAAAAGCCTGTGTTCACTGGGTCTACATAAACAATATCTGCTACATCTAATAATGACTGTGGATTTTCTTCAAATCCATAGGGTTGAATGGGATATCCTTCATCATCTATTTTTAATTTTTTAGGCCCTGTATAGCCCAAGTGCATCCAAACACTGGCGGTACCTGGTCCACCATTGAATGAAATAACCAAGGGTCTTGTTTCTTTATTGGTTACATCGGTGCGCTCATAGTACACATAAAATAAGCCTGCAACGGCTTTCCCATCTTCATCCCATACCGGCTGCGTACTTGCTGTTACTTTATAAGGCACTTTTTGTCCTTTAATTGTGACTTCCCCTTTATTTTCAGTTTTAGCTTCTAAAGAAAGTTCTCTTTTAAAACTTGGGTTTTTATCTTCCGATTTAGTGGCTGGTTTAGCCGCTGGCACCTCGGCAGGTTTTTGTGCTTGTGCTATAAAAGCAAGTAGCACTAATAAATACGTAAATAATTGTTTTTGCATAAGGCTCTTATTAGTTAGAATTAATTTTTTCTACTGCTAAATATACATAATAATTAGATTTTTACTAGCCCTCAGTATAATTATTTATTTAGGTAGTATTTATGTAATTTAGAGCGAAGAAAAACTACACCGCTTAAACCTCAAAGGATGTCTGAAGCCCTCCATAAAGTTATTATTTTAACTGCTCCTTCGGGCGCAGGAAAAACATCCATTGCGGCTTATTTATTAAAGCAAATGCCGCAGTTATCTTTTTCGGTATCAGCTACCACAAGAGCACCTAGAGGCAATGAAAAACAAGGGGTTGAATATCATTTTATCTCTTTGGAAAAATTTGAAGGGCATATCCATCAAAATGATTTTTTAGAATATGAGATGGTCTATGAAGGGGTTTATTATGGGACTTTACAATCGGAGTTAACACGTATTTGGAATTTAGGTAAAATTCCTGTTTTAGATATTGATGTCAAAGGTGCCATTAGCGTTCAAAAACAAATAGGCGCTAATTGTTTCTCTATTTTTATTATGCCACCCTCTATTGAGATTTTAAAAGAGCGATTGGAAAATAGAAAAACAGAAACCCCCGAGAGTTTACAAATTCGTTTAGATAAAGCAGCTTATGAAATAAGTTTTAGTAACCAGTTTAATGCCATCATACAAAACAATGATTTAACCTTAGCTTGCACTGATACTGAAAAACTAATTACTGCTTTTTTACAAAAATAAATTTCGATAGTACTTATTAAATTTTGTTATAAACTTTTTAAATAAATAAATTATGTCATTACAAGGAAAAACTGTTTTTATCACAGGCGGTAGCAGAGGCATTGGAAAAGCAATGGCTTTAAAACTAGCTGCAGCAGGCGCTAATATTGTCATTGCTGCAAAGTCGGTAGAAGAGGACCCTCGTTTAGGAGGCACTATTTTTACAGCCGCTGCTGAAGTAGAAGCCTTGGGGGTAAAGGCTTTAGCCGTTCAAGTAGATATTAGAGACGAAGCGCAAATTGCTAATGCGGTGAAATTAACAGTAGAAAAATTTGGAGGCATTGATATACTTATTAATAATGCAAGTGCTATTCAATTAACAGATACTGCTAGCACGCCTAGTAAGCGATTTGATTTAATGCATAGTATTAATGTACGCGGTACTTTTTTAATGGTACAACACGCGCTACCTTATTTAAGAAAATCGACGCATGCACATATTTTAACTTTATCACCTCCCATTAATTTAGCACCAAAATGGTTAGGACCACATGTAGCCTATACGATTTCAAAATACGATATGAGTATGATGACCTTGGGTTGGGCAGAAGAATTTAAAGATGATAATATTGCTTGTAATTCTTTATGGCCAAGAACCACTATTGATACTGCAGCTGTGCGTAATTTATTAGGCGGACAAGCTTTAGCGAATATGAGTAGAACCACCGATATTATTGCAGATGCCGCTTTCTATATTTTAAGTAAAGAAAAATTAGCCTACAACGGAAAATTATTTACCGACGAAGAGGTATTGGCCGCAGAAGGTATCACCGACTTAGCACATTATTCGGTAGTGCCGGGTGCTAAATTATTTTACGATCTATTTTTATAATATTTAAAAGTACTTTAATTAATTATTTCAATTTAAAGAATCATTTATGAAACAAATTTTGATCTTGGCATGTCTGCTACTTAGTCTACAAGTAATAGCGCAGAAGAAAAGTAAAATAGATCCTGCGACGCAACAAGTGAATGCAAATAAAGAAGCTGCACTAGCAGCTTTGAATACTGCCTATGAAGCAGATAAAAAAACAGCCTTGCAAATATGGGAATATGCAGAAGTGGGTTATAAAGAAGTAAAGAGTGCTGCACTACATGTTCAACATTTAAAAGACGCTGGTTTCACTGTTGAAACCGGTGTTGCGGGTATTCCCACTGCATTTGTGGCCACTTATGGTACAGGCAGTCCTGCCATTGGTATTTTAGCCGAGTATGATGCCTTACCTGGAATCAATCAATCTGCATCAGCAGAAAGAGACCCGATTGTTGGAAAAAATGCTGGCCATGCTTGTGGACACCATTTATTTGGTACTGCAAGTGTATCTGCTGGTATTGCCATTAAAGAATTAATAGCTGCTGGTAAATTAAAAGGGACTATTAAAGTTTTTGGAACACCTGCAGAAGAAGGTGGAAGTGGTAAAGTGTTTTTAGTGAGAGCCGGCCTATTCAATAATTTAGATGCGGTCATTCACTGGCATCCTGATGATGTGAATGCAATTACTACAACAAGTGCCTTAGCGAATAAGTCTGCTAAGTTTAAATTTTATGGTATTTCAGCACATGCTGCTGCAGCGCCGGACCAAGGCAGATCTGCACTTGATGCAGTGGAGGCGATGGATAATATGGTAAACATGATGCGTGAACATATTCCTCAGGAAACTAGAATTCATTATGTGATCACTAATGGGGGTAAAGCACCTAATGTAATTCCTGATTTTGCAGAAGTATATTATTATGTGCGTCATCCAAAACGTAAAGACGTAGTTGAAATTTTTGATAGAGTGGTGAAAGCGGCAGAAGGCGCTGCTCTTGGAACTGGTACAACGATGAAATATGATATCATTGGTGGTACACACGACTTATTAATTAATAAAGCCCTTGCAGAAACAATGCAAGCCAATTTAGATAAAGTGGGGGGCGTAAATTATACAGAAGCAGAAATTGCTTTTGCTAAAAAAATTCAACCAACAATGGTAGCTCCTATTGATATAGCAACTGCTGCTCAAGTAAAACCATTAACTTATATCAATGAAGGTAATAGTGGTTCTACCGATGTAGGAGATGTTAGCTATGCCTTACCTACTGTGGGTTTACGCGCAGCGACATGGGTTCCAGGCACTGCTGCACATAGCTGGCAAGCGGTGGCTTCTGGTGGAACTGAAATTGGCACAAAGGGAATGTTAGTAGCAAGTAAAACTATGGCAATGACTGCAATTGATTTAATGAGTAACCCTGTATTACTTGCAAAAGCAATGGAAGAGTTTATTAAATCTAAAGGAGATTATAAATACAAGGCACTGTTAGGAGATATTAAACCAGCACTTAACTACAGAGATTAATCAATGTTGGATTCTGGCTTCATTTGAGGAAAGAACAACACATCTTGAATAGAGGGTTGGTTCAACATCATCATGCATAATCTATCAATGCCGATGCCAATACCAGAAGTAGGTGGCATACCGTATTCTAGGGCTCTTAAAAAATCGTGGTCAATGAACATGGCTTCGTCATCGCCACGCTCCATTAAGCCTAATTGCTCTTCGAAACGCTTGCGTTGATCAATAGGATCATTTAACTCTGTATACGCGTTCGCTAATTCTTTACCATTCACCATTAATTCAAAACGCTCTACTAAGCCTTCCTTGCTACGATGCTTTTTAGTAAGCGGACTCATTTCAATAGGATAGTCAATAATAAAAGTAGGTTGTATGTATTTAGGCTCACTAGTCGATCCAAAAATTTCATCTATTAATTTACCCTTACCAATAGTAGGTGCTACATCAATATGTAATTTTTTACAAACTTCTCTTAATGCGGCTTCGTCCATACCTGTAATATCAATACCTGTATTTTCTTGAATGGCTTCTATAATACTTATGCGTCTATAAGGTGCTTTGAAATTAATGGTTTTATCGCCCACTGTTAATTCGGTTTTGCCATGTAGGGTCATCGCAATTTTTTCAAAAAGCTGTTCGGTAATTTCCATCATCCATAAATAATCTTTGTAGGCTGTATACCATTCTAAAACGGTAAACTCTGGATTATGCGTACGGTCCATTCCTTCATTTCTAAAGTTTCTACTAAACTCATAGACCCACTCGAATCCACCTACAATTAATCTTTTCAAATACAATTCATTGGCAATACGTAAATAAAAAGGAACATCTAATGCATTATGATGTGTTGCGAAAGGCCTTGCTGCAGCGCCTCCTGGGATAGCTTGCAGTACGGGTGTATCTACCTCTAATGCACCACGACTATTTAAATATTCACGAATAGTAGTCATCAGTAAAGTACGCTTTACAAAAGTTTCTTTTACAGAAGGATTAATAATTAAATCGGCATAGCGTTGACGATATCTAAATTCAGGATCGGTGACTGCATCAAATACATTTCCTTCTTCATCTCTTTTAACTACTGGAAGTGGCTTTAAAGATTTTGCCAATAAAGTAACAGTGCTAGAATGCACCGATGTCTCTCCTGTTTTTGTAATAAAGACATAACCCGTTGATCCAATAATATCTCCAAGGTCCATTCCATTTTTAGTAATCGCATCCCAATAGGTCTTGTCATCACCCGGGCAAATTTCATCTCTTTTAATATAGAGTTGTAAAATGCCCTTATCATCCTGAATTTTAACAAACATTACCTTACCCTTATCATTCACACTCATAATTCTACCTGCTACACAAACAGCAGCGTATTGTTCCTTGTTTTCTTCGGTATAGTTTTCCTTAATATCATTAGAATAATGAGAAACAGGATATAAAGGAGCAGGGTATGGATTAATACCAGCCGCCTCTAAATGGGCTAATTTTTCACGTCTTATAATTTCCTGTTCTGATAGCGTTTGACTCATTGATGTTATATTATTAGTGCAAAAGTAAAACTTAGCAGTCAATTAACGAAAGAAGCCTTCTTGAACATCCTGATGGCTCAAACTAATTAAATCGCTTGGCTGCATGCCCTTTATAGTGAAACTGCCTATTTGGGAGCGAATTAATCTAAGTACGGGGAAATTTACTGCAGCAAACATTTTGCGTACCTGTCTATTCTTGCCTTCTGTAAGTTCAATTTGGGCCCAAGAGCTAGGTATGTTTTTTCTAAATCGAATAGGGGGGTTTCTTTCAGGTACCGCAACATTGGCCTCTAACAGACTTAATACAGCAGGCTGGCTTTGATACTTAATTCCATTCACATTAATAGATACCCCCTTAGCGAGCTGCTCAATAGCCTCTATAGTTATATTGCCTTCCACTTGAACCCAGTAAGTTCTTTTATGTTCAAAGCTTGGATGCAATAGTTGATGATTCATTTTTGTATCGTTTGTTAGAAACAATAATCCTTCACTATCATAATCTAATCTGCCAACAGGATAAACATCTTTGGGAACATCCATGATATCTTTTAAGCATAATTTATTATCTGTCGAAGTGAACTGCGATAAAACTTGAAAGGGTTTATATAATAAATAGTAGTCGCTCAAAGTAGTAGTTCTTTTAATAACAAAGTCCCCCTGAATGCTCAAGAGGACCTCGTATATAGATGGGTTAGTAAGTACGGGAATCAGATTCCCTTCACAATATTAAATATACTTTTTTCTAATTCAAAAAATATTTTGAACAAATTTATTGACGTTATCCACAAATGGGCACAATTGACTATACAATAAAATTAAATTATTGTATGATTTATTGAAGTTTATAAAATTAATTTCTTTACTAATTTTTTTAATTAACGGCTGAAACATTGATGAATAAAGGATTTCAGAAGATGCTATTTTTGCATCCTACCCAGAATTATTTTACTTTTATTCTAAGGTTATTATAAAATAAGGGGCTATTTTTAAAGAGAATTAGGTGAAAAAGATTTTTTTACAAAAAAGGGGTATTACCTTTGATTTAGGCCAAAAACATACTTATGAAGCTTTCTACACCCATTTCGGTTAAATGGTTATCAACCCTAACCTCCTCTGAATTATTAGGTAATACCTCTTTAGAAATTACTGGAGTGAATGAAATTCATCAAGTAGAAAGCGGTGATATTGTATTTGTGGATCATCCAAAATATTATGATACTTGCTTAAATAGTGCAGCTACTTGTATCATTATTAATAATAAAGAGGTAAACATACCAGCGGGTAAGGCCTTATTATATTGTGAAGACCCCTTTGAAGCCTATATAAAAATTGTGCAGCATTTTAAACCCTTGCAAATAAGCGATAAAGCAATACATGAAACTGCAATCATTGGTGAGAATACTGTTATAATGCCCCATGTATTTATTGGAGCGAATGTGATCATTGGAAAAAATTGCTTGATTTACCCTAACGTAAGCATATTAGCAGACACTATTATAGGAGAGGATGTAATTATACAAGCAAATACGGTTATTGGTAGCGATGCCTTTTATTATAATACCAAAAAGAACCGTGCCGCCTGGTATAAAAAATTACTAAGCTGTGGTAGGGTCATTATTGAAAATAAGGTAGAAATAGGGGCCTGCTGTACGGTAGATAGAGGCGTGAGTGGAGACACTATTATAGGTATGGGCACCAAGATTGACAATATGGTACATATTGGACATGATACCCAAATTGAAGCCAACTGTTTGTTTGCAGCACAAGTGGGTATTGCGGGAGGGGTTAAAATAAAGTCGGGGGTGACTATTTGGGGCCAAGCTGGGGTGAATAAAACATTAACCATTGGAGAGAACGCAGTGGTCTTATCTCAGGCAGCTGTATTATCAAGTATTGAGGGCAATAAAGTATATATGGGATTCCCAGCAGAAGACGCTTCTATTAAAAGAAGAGAGCTGGTTTGGATTCGTCGTATTCCAGCACTTTGGAAAAAAATAATGGAGAAAGAATAAAGGAGTAAGCGTAATAGAGAGAATTATAGAGAGTGAATAGTTTACTTAAGCTGATGCATTTCAGTTAATTCTGCACTCACTCTTTTAATAGTGGTATCCATACTTCGATATTGAAAAGCAGGGAAGGCCTTTAAAAATTTCTCATTATTAAAATACACTTTGGCCTGCGCGGTAGCCGCTGTCTCTTTAGTAAGTAGTGGTGTTTTTCCTGTAAATAAAGATTTAACAGCTTCTAATCTCCAAACAATGGCAGCTAATAAAGGCGTTACTTTTCTTCTAGGAGGTTTTTTATTAAATGCGTTTGCAATTTGTGTAAACACTGTTTGATAACTTAAATTTTCTGCACTAATAATATAACGCTCACCAACAATAGGACTATCCATTAATAATTGCATGGCATCTACTACATCTAGTACATCCACAAAACCACTGATGCCATTAGTATACCAAGGGAACTGATTATAACTGGATTTAAAAATTTCCGAAGAACCTTTGTTCCAATCTCCTGCACCAAATATAATTACCGGGTTTACAATAGCTATATTTAATCCCTCTGCCATCGCTCTCCATACTTCCATTTCTGCTAAGTACTTCGATTTTCCATAAACACTATTACTTGTTTCAGGGGTCCAATGCATGGTTTCATCAATGGGGGCGTCTTCTCGAATTCTTCCGAGTGCCGCTACTGAACTTACAAAGACTAGCTTCTCTACTTTTTTATCAATGCAAACATTTACTAGATTCGCCGTGCCCTCTTGATTCGCCTTCATCATTTCATCTACTTTACTTGGAGAAAAAGAAACAATGGCTGCACAATGATAGACTTGTTGAGTTCCTTCTATGGCGGCTTCTAATGATATTATATCTAATAAATCGCCTTCTACCCACTGCACTTGATCAGCCCCTTTAAAACGGGGTGGCTGTTTACGATACAAGGCCCTTACCGATTTTCCTTTCGCTACTAAAGATTGTATTAAATGAGCACCTACTAGCCCACTAGCGCCTGTAACAAAAATCATGGGCTATTTTTTATCTTTTAATAATCTAGAGATGTCTTGCTTCAGCTGTTCAATTTCAAAAGCTTTTAAACCATCGTAAATTTTGCCACGTACTTTACCTTCTCTATCAATTAATGCAAAAAACTGAGTATGTATAAATTGATCTTCTATTTTTTCTACATTGTTTTTAGGATCATCTAATAAATAAGAACCACGCGCCATTAAATATAAACTGTCTTTTCTGCCCGTTAAAAAAATCCATTTTTTAGTGTCTACCCCTAAAGAATCGGCATATCTTTTAAGTACTGGAACCGAGTCTGTGTCTGGATTACAGGTATGTGATACAATTTGAAAATCGGGATTAGTTTTATAAATACTATAAATTTCTTTCATATTGGTATTAAGCTTTGGGCAAATACCTTTACAAGTAGTAAAAAAATATTCTACCACTGTAATTTTATTCAATAATTCTTTATCACTAAAGGCCTGTCCATCCTGATTGGTAAAATGAAATGGTTGAACATAACTTAAAATGGGTAATTGTACTTTCCAGTTATCGGTGCCCTTAAATAAGAAATAATAAAAGGCAGCTAGTAAGAGGGAGAAAAATATTATATAGGTAAGTAATTTTTTAGACATAGGGCATTCATTTTGGACCCTAAAGGTAATAATATTTTAGGGCAATTAGACTTAGGGGGAATTGGGTTATCTTTACACTATGTTTAAAAAATGGAATTGGGACGCTATTGGAATTGGGGCTTCGCTGGCCTGCGCCATTCACTGCGCTTTACTCCCCCTATTTTTTAGCAGCCTACCTTTATTAGGTATTAATATTTTACACAATACTAGTTTTGAGTTAGGCATGATTGTACTTTCTTTTGCTATTGGTGCCTATTCTTTATACCATGGCTATAAAAAACACCATCATTCCTACAAGCCCATTATTTTATTTACCCTAGGTATTGCACTTATGTTAAGTAGACTAGTTTTTAGAAATATTGAAATTATTTTATTATTTCCTGCCGCTTTTTTTATCATTATTGCGCATGTCAATAACCATATGCGTTGTAGAGTGCATAACCACGCCCATGAGGACGATTGTGATCATTAATAAGTTGAATGAATTGAACTAAGCAAGGCTGTAACTCACTTCTCCGTCTTTTTCGTCTTTGATTTGAATGCCCATGTCCATTAATTGATTTCTGATTTTATCGCTAGTGGCAAAATCTTTACGAGACTTTGCGTCACTTCGAATTTCAATTAATAATTGAATCACGCCATGTAATTGTACTTGGTTAGCACCGTCTACAACTTTTAGGCCCAATATATTTTCAATAAATAGAATTAACTGTTTTTGTGCAAAGCTCCAGCTTGCACCTGATATAGCGTCTGCTGCGATATGCTTATCCTTTAAAGAATTAATCAAGGGTGCTATTTCAAATAAATTAGCCACCACTTTCGCAGTGTTTAAATCATCGTCCATAAATTCACCCAATTCATTCACCCAACTAACAAGTTGTTTATCTAAAGCGGCATCCGTTGCACTAGTATTGTTTGTAAAGCTTTGCGCTTTTAACCACTCATAGGCTTCCATTAATCTTTTGAGTGCTTTTTCAGAGGCTTGTAATGCTTCGTTACTAAAATCTAAAGTACCACGGTATTGACTTTGTAAAATAAAAAACCTTACAGTCATAGGACTATAGGCCTGCGTTAAAATAGGATGGCTGCCATCAAATAGCTCGCTTAGCTTCACTACATTATTATAGCTCTTACCCATCTTGCGGCCATTAATGGTAATCATATTATTATGTACCCAATAACGCGCAGGCATTTCATGATTACAAACTGTGCTTTGTGCAATTTCACATTCATGATGCGGAAATTGTAAATCCATTCCACCTCCATGTATATCAAATTGTTTGCCTAAATATTTAGTAGCCATGGCCGAGCATTCAATATGCCAGCCCGGAAAGCCTTCCCCCCAGGGGCTTTGCCAACGCATGATATGTTCAGCAGGTGCTTTTTTCCATAAAGCAAAATCGACTTTATTTTTTTTCTCGTCTTGATTATCTAGTTCACGCGTAGTTTCTAATTGATCTTCTATATTGCGTCCACTTAAAATGCCATAAGGCTGATTTTTTTTAGAATAAACATCGTTGTACTTAATCACATCAAAATAAACCGAGCCATTGGCTTCATAGGCAAATCCGTCTGCAATGATTTTTTTAATCATTTCTATTTGCTCCACAATATGTCCAGTAGCGGTAGGTTCAATGCTAGGAGGTAAATTATTAAACTGCTCCATGGCCCAGTGATATAAGTGTGTATACTTTTGCACTAGTTCCATCGGCTCTAGTTTTTCTAAAATAGCCTTGGTCGCAATTTTATCTTCAGCTTGTTTTCCTTCTTCTTCAAAATGCCCTGCATCGGTAATATTTCTTACATAACGAACCTTATAGCCTTGGTGCACTAAGTACCTGTATAAAACATCAAATGTAATAAAGGGGCGTGCATGGCCTAAATGACTTTCCCCACTTACCGTAGGTCCACAAACATACATACCCACATAAGGTGCGTTGATGGGTTCAAAAACTTCTTTTTGACGTGTAAGGGAATTGTATAATTTAAGTGGCATAGTTCGTATTGCCTCAAAGATATTTTATTTTAAATTAAATAGGTTAAATCTTATGTAAAATAAAGAGCGCTACTTCTTTAAAATAAGGTCGGCCATGATCATATGATGATCGCTCAGGTTTTCATCCATCGAATCCCATCCCCTAATCTCCCAATCACTACTCGCTAATATATAATCAATTCTTAAAGTGGGAGAAATACCTAAATAAGTAGCGCCAATACCAAAGCCTTTTTCTAAAAATGCATCCTGCCAATTTCCTCTAATGGTTTTATAGGTATAGGAGCCTGGCACATCATTAAAATCGCCTGTGATAATGGCGGGGTAATTGGTTTTAGCAAGTTGGGATTTAATTAATTCCGCTTCCAGTGCACGCTGCATAAAGGCAGTACGCATTTTTCGAAGCACCCCTCTTTTTCCATTCAAAGAAATAGAATTCGCTACAGTGGATTGATCTATGGCTTCAAAATCATTTTGTTTAAAACGATACGAAGCCAAGTGGGTGGTGAATATTTGAATAGTGTCGTCCCCTTTTAAGATAGTGGCACTTATTAAACTTTCTCCGTTTACAAATGGAAAGCGTTCTGCTTTTAATATTTTATATTTTGAATAAATTATGGAGCCTGCATAATAATCGTTTTGAGCAACTTGAAAATCTTTAGAGAAAAAATAATGTGGATATTTTTTTATAAAATAATTAGCGTGGTTGGCAATATCATTGGGCCTTTCATTGGTATTGTATTCTTGTAAACAAATAATATCGGGATTCCACTTTTGAATAGAATAAGCGATATCCTCTGTGCGTAGTTTCAAACTACTTGAAGTATTTGTACCATTAAAGCTTTTCACATTCCAACTTAAAACGCGAAGTACACTTTCTTTCCTTTTTTGTGCAAAGGGCGTACCCGGATGCCAGGCAAATACAGACCAAACTACCTGCCATCCAAGAACTAATGTGCCCAAGGGCAGTAAGCTCATAATAGGCTTAGCGATTAACCAAAAAATACATAATAGAATTTCAATGACAATTAAATAAGGAGCCATTAAACCTAAAAATCCGTTGATCCATATAAAAGAAGAAGGTGTAAAAAAAATTGGATATAAAAATAAAAGGGATACCAATAAATTAAAAAAAAGAAAAACTTTTTTCCCAAAATTTCTTGCCCTAGATTTTTTTGCCATGCGTATAGGGATTATAAAGACTCATTATTTTTTAGGGGCTAAACTATTATTTAACAAAGCTAATAGTTGATGCATCCATTTACCTAAATCCCTGCCTTTATTTAATAACATTACATACAGAAGCCCTGTACTTGCGGCCACCAAATAGCTTGCTAATAAAGCAAAACTAGCATGCTCTAAACTTAGGGCTTGTATGATTAGGTATACTAAGGCTAATATCCATACCGGTATGCCTTTTCCTATATTTTTAAGTAGTCGGTATTGTGGTGAAAGACTAACTACTGCCATGGCCAAGGCCATCACGCCCACTTGCGCTCCCATTATAGGTGCATCAGCACCTAATAAAATATAAGTAAGCCCAGCTAGAATGCCTGCATAAAAATAAATTGGAAAAATATGTTTGTTGGCAGCTTGCACTTGTAATAAATAACCAAAGGCTACTAACCAAATCATATTGGTGAGTAATACCCAAAATCCATCATGCACCCAGTAATAAGTGAAGAGCGTCCAAGGTTGTTGCAAAAATTCAGAGGGGCTGCTTGCTAAAATACTAGGTTGCATTATTTGCGCATAAAACTGTTCTAAAGGAAGGCTATTTAAATAATAGACCACTTTAAAAAATCCAATGAGGGCATATACCACTAAGTTAATAGAGAGTAGAGCAATTAAAGCATTATTGTCAGCGCCTAATAAAGGCTTGTTTGAATTTTCGTTTTGCATTAGTTAGTGGTTCCTTTCTTTTTCCAAATATACACCAAGATAAATCCAATGACAGCGCCTCCTACATGGGCCCATCTTGCCACATTATCTCCTGCTGAATTTTGTACACCTTTATAAAATTCAAAAGCAAAATAAGCTATACCTAACCATTTTGCTTTTACTGGAAATAGAAAATATATATAGATATAGGTATTAGGAAATAAATAAACAAAGGCGATTAAAATACCAAAGACTGCACCACTCGCACCCAAGGTAGCTGTATCCACTGTTTTATTATAATAAGTAGTCATTAAGTCCATGAGCTGTGGCGCTAAACCAGGCGTTGAAAGACTGACTTTATTATCGGCAAGTATTTGTGTAAGGGGGATATGATGCCTAGCGGAATAATTATAGATAGCCTCCGTAAAACCCGATGTATTGGTTTTACTAAGTAGTAATAAGCGTTCATACTCGGTGGCTAGTGGCACTAATTGATAAGATAATATAGCTAAGTGAATTACCGCAGCACCCACACCACAGAGCATATAAAAAAGTAAAAACCTTTTAGGGCCCCAAACATTTTCAAGTATGGAACCAAACATCCATAAAGCAAACATATTACCTAGTATATGTGAAAAATCTCCGTGCAAGAACATATGGGTAATTAATTGCCAAGGCTTGTATAAATCGCTCTGCCATGCATGTAAAGCAAAATAATCTTCAAAAGAAAAAGAACTAGTAGGGCCTGCAAAAGTATTTTGAGCTAAGAACATAAGCCCATTGATGATCAATAAATTTTTTATGATCGTAGGAAGAACTTCAAATCGGGTGGGGCTAAATTGCGTCATGCTTTATAATTTGCGTAGGGTGATTATAGTAAATCTTTTCTTTTTAATTGAACTACGTTTTCTATATGAAGTGTATGCGGAAACATATCTACAGGTTGGATTTTAGTAACCGTATACTTTTCATTTAACAAAGATAGGTCTCTTGCTTGTGTAGCAGGGTTACAACTTACATACACAATTATAGGTGCTTCCATGGCTAATAACTTATGTACTAGTTTTTCGTGCATGCCTGCTCTTGGCGGATCGGTAATAATTACATCGGGTTTACCATGGGCTTCAAAAAAGGCGTCGTCACATATTTTAATCACATCACCTGCAAAAAAAGCAGTCTCTGTTAATTTATTTAAGCTTGCATTTATTTTAGCATCTTCTATCGCTTCTTCAACTACTTCAACACCAATAATTTTTTTAGCATTTTTACTACAGAAAATTCCAATGCTTCCTGTGCCGCAGTATAAATCATAGACAATTTCTTTTCCAGTCAGTTCTGCAAAATCGCGTGTGACTTGATATAGTTTTTCTGCTTGTTTAGAATTAGTTTGAAAAAAAGATTTAGGACTTATTTTAAATTGGAAGTCTTCTAAATATTCTGTGATATAGCCGCTACCTGAATATACTTGAGGCAGGAGGTCCTGCATACTATCATTGCGTTTGGCATTAATAGTATATAATAAGGTAGTTATTTGTGGGAAGCTTTCTAGCAATGAATTAAATAATGCTTCACGCTTTTCTTTATCCTCATAGCCTAAAATTAAATTCACCATCCACTCTCCCTTGGTGGTATTTCGAATAAACATATTACGCACCCAACCTTTATGCTCTTTAATATTATAAAAAGGCATTTTATTTTCTATCGCAAAATTGACTACTGCTTTTCTTAAATCATTGGTGGGTTCTGCTTGTAAATAACATTTATCTACTTCTACTACTTTTTCAAAAAAACCTCTAGCATGAAATCCTGCTACCCCTGGCGCTTTTTCAAGTACAGTAGTATCTCCATTTTCAGCAGCCGCCTTCATGGCTTTAAATGCTGAAAAAGGAATAAATTTTTCGGTGGCAAAAGTATATTCCACTTTATTTCGGTAGCCCTGTGTTTGCTCGGCACCCATAATAGGTGGGATAGGAGGCAGTGACACTTTAGCAATTCTTGTTAAATTGTCTACCACTTGTTTATGCTTGTACACCAATTGTTGTTCATAAGGAAGCATCTGCCATTGACAACCGCCGCATACACCAAAATGACTACAGAAAGGCGTTACCCTAATGCTAGAATAAGTATGAAAATGTTTGACAAAGCCTTCGGCCCAATCGGCCTTATTTTTTTGTAATTGAATATCAACAATATCGCCTGGTACGGCACCTTCTACAAATATCACTTTACCGTCTACTCGAGCCAATGCCTTGCCCTCTGCGGCATAATCTTCAATTAATACTTTTTCTAATAAAGGGGCTGGTTTAAATTTTCTCACGGAAACAAAGGTACTACCCAAGCATTATATTTAAGGTATATATTGTTATTTTTACCCAGCTTTTATAAAGAAAATAAAACAAAGATCCAATGAGAAAATTAGTATTTGCATTCATGGTGGGTTTTCTATTACCACTATGCTTAATAGCGCAAAATACGAAGGGGGCAGTTAATACAAAGGCTAAAACAAGTACAAGCGCTGCACCTGTAGGACACGCCATAGAAATAGTTTTAAAGCCTTATCAAAATACAAAAATTTATATAGGAACGAATTATGGAAGAAATAGGGTTTTAGCCGATTCTGCACTGCTAAATGAAAAAAGCGAAGGCGTATTTAAATCTAAAACAAAATTAACACCAGGTATTTATTTTATAGTCTCTCCAAAGTATTCAATTCTATTTGATTTTTTAGTGGACGAAGCTCAACATTTTAAAATTATTGCAGACACCCTATCTCTTAATGCATTTCAAATTATAGGTTCTAAAGAAAATGATATTTTTAAAGCCTACTCAAAATCAATCAATGATTTAGGAATGCAATTAAGTAGCATTGAAAATAAATACAAAACTGCAACGAGTGCCAAGGATTCTGCAAGCTTTAAAGAATTGTATTTAGCTAAAGATAAAGAAGTGAAAGCCGCTAGAGCCAATGTGATAAATACAAATCCGGGTTCCATGACTAGCTTCTTTTTAAATGTCATGCAACGTCCAGAAGCCCCGGCCATGCCTACTATCAATGGAAAGCTAGATTCACTCTATCCTTACTATTATGTAAAAAATCATTTCTGGGACGATGTTGTTTTTAATGATGACCGTTTACTTCGCACCCCATTTTTTGAAGAAAAGCTAGATGAATATTTTAAAAATTATGTTTCCCGCGAACCCGATTCTATTATTGAAGAAGTTCAATATATGTTAACCGTGGCAAAAACCGGGAAAGAAATTTATCCTTTCTTACTTTTTAAATTTACCAATAAATATATTGCGCCAGAATTCATGGGACAAGAAAAAGTATTCTTACACTTGTTTCAAAACTTTTTTGCTAAAGGAGATACGGTACTTTTAAATGAAGCTTCAAAGAAATCCATTACAGAAAGGGCCTATAGCATGATGGCCAATCAATTGGGCTTAGCTGCGCCTGGCTTGATTATTAACAGCCCTGAGAATAAAAAAGTTTCTTTATATGATCAAAAAGCGCCTTACACCTTTCTTGCTTTTTGGGACCCTACCTGTAGCCATTGTAAAGTAGAAATTCCAAGATTAGATTCTTTTTACAAAGCTTCTTGGAAAAGTTTGAATGTAAAAATATTTTCAGTCAATACAAATGCTAAAGAATTGGCTACTTGGAAAACTTTTATACGAGAAAATCATTTAGAAAATTGGACCCACGCGTATCAAACCGAAGAAGATTTAAATAAAGAAATAAAAGCAGGTCTACCCACTACTATTCGTCAACAGTATGATGTGTTTAAAACACCTACTTTTTATTTATTAGATGCTGATAAAAAAATTATAGCTAAAAATTTAAGCTTGGAACAGTTCAACGACTTTTTACAAAACGCAAATAATAAATCGGCGCCTAAAAATTAGCCTCACTAAAATACAGCGGCCACTACATCTTTCACCACCTTCGGTTTACCTAAGGTATAGTAGTGTAAAACGGGTACGCCAGCGGCTTTCAGCTCCTTGCATTGCATAATTAACCATTCTGTGCCTACTTGCTCACAAGCCTCGTCGGTAGTGGCTGCTAACATCGCATTTTTTAAATCCGAAGGAATATCTACATAAAAAATATTCGGTAAAATAGTTAACTGCTTTTTATTGGTAATAGGTTTTAGTCCTGGTATAATAGGAACAGTTATACCCATACTTCTACAAGCATCCACATATTCAAAATATTTTTTGTTGTCAAAAAACATTTGCGTCATAATGTATTCAGCACCTGCATCTACTTTATCTTTTGCTCTTTGTAAATCAAATTCCATACTTGGCGCTTCAAAATGTTTTTCAGGATAACCCGACACGCCCATGCAAAAATTAGTCTTGCTGCCGTTCACAATATCCTTGTCTAAATACTCACCTTTATTTAAGCCTACTACTTGTTCTAATAATTCAATAGCCTGCTTATTACCATTGGGTTCTGGAATAAATGTTTTTTGATTTTTTTCAGCGTCGCCTCTTAAAACCAATAAATTATCAATACCTAAAAATTGTAAATCAATTAGGGCATCTTCTGTTTCTCTTTTTGAAAACCCTCCACAAATAATATGGGGTACTGCATCTACATTATAATGGTTCATTATGGCCGCACAAATGCCCACCGTGCCTGGACGCTTTCGCACATCAATTTTTTCCTGCGTACCATCTTCCTTTGTTCTTGTGATAGTTTCACTGCGGTGGTAAGTTACATTAATCCATGAAGGCTTAAATTCCATGAGAGGATCTAAGTGTTCATATATGTAAGAAATGGTTTTACCTTTTAGAGGAGGTAGTACCTCAAATGACACCAATGTGTCTTTGGCTTTCGCCAAATGTTCCGTCACCTTCATATTCAATTTGCTTTACTAGTGTTTGGGTTGTTTCTAAATAGAAACCTAACGCAAGACGCTATGGTGCAAAAATATATAATATTATTAAGCTATAGGTCGAAAAGCCTTATTTACCCTTATTTTTGTGTAAATTTCTATTGTGATACTCGCTATACATACCGATAAACTAATAAAGCAATACAAGGGCCGCAAAGTAGTGGACCAAGTAAGCATTTCTGTGAAACAAGGAGAGATTGTGGGCTTATTAGGGCCCAATGGTGCAGGCAAGACCACCACTTTCTATATGGTAGTAGGTTTAATTGCCCCCGATGAAGGGCGCGTATTCTTAAATGACGAAGATATTACTAGGCTTCCCATGTATAAAAGAGCACAAATGGGCTTGGGCTATTTACCTCAAGAAGCCAGTGTGTTTAGAAAGTTGACTGTAGAAGATAATATCATGGCGGTTTTAGAAATGACTAAACTTACCAAGGGCGAAAGAGAATTTAAATTAGAAAGTTTATTGGATGAATTTAATTTGCATCAGGTGCGCAATAATAATGGAGATAGTTTAAGTGGGGGCGAAAGAAGAAGAACTGAAATAGCGAGAGCATTGGCGGTGGATCCTAAATTTATTTTATTAGATGAACCTTTTGCAGGCGTAGATCCGATTGCAGTGGAAGATATACAATCGGTAGTAGCTAGATTAAAATTAAAAGACATTGGTATTTTAATTACAGATCATAATGTAAACGAAACACTTTCTATTTGTGATAGAGCATACTTATTAATAGAAGGAAAAATATTTAAACATGGTACTGCGGAAGAATTAGCAGAAGACGATCAAGTGCGTCGTTTATACTTAGGCACGAACTTTGAATTAAAACGCAAAGACTGGATCATTGAAATGGGCCAGAAAGCAAGATAAGCAAGCTATGAAAATATTTAGCCCCGCATTGTCAAGATTAGCGCGCCTTCGTTATTGGAAAATTGAACATTGGGTAAACGACCCTATTTCAGCACAAAGAGAAGTTTTACAAGATTTAATTACACATGGTCAGTATACACAGTTTGGTTTAAAATATCAATTTGCAGAAATATTTGATATTCGAAAATTCAAAGCAACGGTTCCTATTCACGAATACGAAGACCTCAAGCCTTATATAGAACAAATATTAGAAGCAGAAGACGGAGTGCTCTGGAACACACCCGTAGAGTGGTTTGCGAAGAGTAGCGGTACCACTAGTGATAAAAGTAAATTTATTCCGCTCACTAAAGAAAGTATTGAAGACAATCATTTTCAAGCGTCCAAAGATGTACTCACTAGTTATTATCATGCACTACCCGATAGTGATTTACTCACCGGAAAATCTTTGGTCATTGGAGGAAGCCATCAATTACATCCTATTAAAGAGGATATTCAATTTGGTGATTTAAGTGCCGTCTTATTACAAAATTCTCCTTTCTGGGCAGGCTTTATTCGTACACCAGAATTATCGATTGCCTTAATGGATGAATGGGAAAATAAAATAGAAAGCTTAGCACAAAGTACCATTGAAGAAAATGTAACTTCTATTGCAGGCGTGCCTACTTGGACCCTGGTCTTATTAAAAAGAATTTTAGAAATTACGGGTAAGGCAAACATAAAAGAAGTTTGGCCCAATTTTGAATTATATATTCACGGCGGTGTTTCTTTCACTCCTTATAAAGAACAATTCAATAAAGTCATTGGACCTAATTGTAATTATATAGAAATATATAATGCCAGTGAAGGATTTTTTGCTGCGCAAGATAGAATTAACGAAGAGGGTATGTTACTGTATTTACAACATGGCATTTTTTATGAGTTCATGCCAGTGGAGGAATATGGAAAGCCACATCCCATAACTTATGGATTAAACAAAGTAGTGATAGGAAAAAATTATGCGATTGTAGTAAGTACCAATGGGGGGCTATGGCGTTATTTAGTGGGAGACACTATTCAGTTTGTAAGCATAAGTCCTTATAGAATAAAAGTAAGCGGTAGATTAAAACAATTTATCAATGCCTTCGGAGAAGAGCTTATTGCAGATAATAGCGATAAGGCCATTAGTGAAACCTGCTCTGCCTTAGGCCTTACGATTAAAGAGTATACGGCGGCCCCTATATACATGACGGATCAAAATAAGGGGGCACATGAGTGGTTAATTGAATTTGATGAAAACCCCAAAGACCTTGAAGCCTTTACCCTTTTATTAGATAAAAATTTGCAAGCAGCCAATAGCGACTATGAGGCAAAAAGACATAAAAATATTGCACTAGGCCTTCCGCAAATAACAGCAGTGAGAGCGGGTTGTTTTCATGACTGGCTCAAACAAAAAGGGAAACTAGGTGGACAACATAAAGTGCCAAGGCTGTCAAATGAGCGTAAATTTATAGAGGAAATAAAATTGATTCACCAACTAGGCTAATAAAAAAATACAATGATTGAAACATTAGGTTGGATTGCGACTGCTATTGTAGTGGGTTCCTTTGGAATACAAGATCAAAGAAAACTAAGGATAGTGAATATGTCCGGTAGTATTCTTTGGATTGGCTATGGTTTTTTAAAACAGGATAATCCTATTATATTTGTGAATATTAGTATTATGGTAATGCATACTTATTGGTTTATTAAAAATAAAAAATAATGAAACTATTAACAGGAAAAGTAGCCATTGTAACCGGAGCCGCTAGAGGCATTGGTGCAGCGATTGCTTTAAAATTAGCAGCGCAAGGAAGTCATATTGCTTTTACCTATGTAAGCGATAGTAGCGAAGAGAAGGCAAATAGTTTAGTAGCTGAAATAGAAAAATTAGGCGTGAAAGCAAAAGCTTATAAAGCCAATGCGGCCGATTTTGCTGCCTGTGAAAATTTCGTGAATGATGTAGTTGCACATTTTGGTACAGTAGATATTTGTGTGAACAATGCAGGTATATCAAAAGATAATTTATTATTACGCATGACCCCAGAGCAATGGGATGATGTAATGAATACGAATTTGAAAAGCGTTTACAATATGACTAAGCAAGTCATACGCCCTATGATGAAAGCAAAAAGCGGTAGTATTATTAATATGAGTTCTATTATTGGTATTCGTGGCAATGCAGGACAAAGTAGTTATGCAGCTAGCAAGGCTGGTATCATTGGATTTACAAAGTCTATTGCTTTGGAAATAGGCAGTCGCAATATAAGATGCAATGCCATTGCGCCTGGTTTTGTAGAAACCGATATGACGCATTATTTAAATGAAGGAGATGCAGGAAAAGCTTTCTTAGATAAAATTCCTTTGGGCCGTTTTGGAAAAGCAGAAGAAATTGCGAACACTACTTTATTTTTAGCAAGTGATTTAAGTAGCTATATCACAGGACAAGTTATAAGTGCTTGCGGTGGTTTGAATATTTAATAAAATAGCTATAATTTATATAGATTGTATTAATAAAAAAGGAGCTCAAAATAATGGGCTCCTTTTTTTATGCTAGTTTATTTAACTTATTAAATTCTTGCATCAATTTCTTTTTTCAAATCGGCATAAATACTTTCTACCGTTCCTTCTCCTGTTATGCCTACTACTTTATTGAACTGTGCATAGTAAGTAGCTACCGCTGTTGTTTTATCGTGGTACTCTTTAATTCTTGCGCGTATAATATTTTCATTGGTATCATCGCTTCTGCCTGATGTTAAACCACGGCCTAATAATCTTTTTACTAATTCTTCTTCACTCACTTCTAAGGCCAAGACTAGATTAATCTCATTATTTTTTTCTTTCAATAAAGCGTCTAAGGCAATACACTGTGCAGTAGTTCGCGGAAAGCCATCAAATAAAAAACCTTTGGCATCGGGACGGGCATCCATAAAATTTCCCACCATTCCAATGACTACCGCATCAGGCACTAATTGACCCGCATCCATATAACGCTTAGCTTCCATACCTAATTCGGTTTGATTCCCCATTTCTGTTCTTAATAAATTTCCAGTACTAAGGTGTTGTAAGCCAAAAGATTCGATGATATTTTCACTTTGCGTTCCTTTGCCGCTGCCTGGAGGGCCAAATAAGATTAAATTAAACATGCTGTAGAGTTGAGTTCAAAGATACAGAATTGAGGTAAATGATAATTGTGAAAATCTCGTTATTACTAAAATTTTATACGCCTCTAAACAAAATAGATGAATAGTTGTTAGTATTTTTATCATCGAAATAAGCGCTATGTATAAAATCATCTTTTGTTTACTATTATTAAGCACGGAGGCCTGCTCTCAGTCGCCAAATAATAACCCATTAAAAAAAGCTCCTATGTCAGCAAGCCAAAACAAGTACTATTCTACTACTAGTAAAGAGAAAATAGTATTAGCCGATAGCGTTTGGAAACAAGTCCTATCACCTGAAGTATATCAGATTGCAAGACAGAAGGGAACCGAAAGGCCCTTTACTAGTGCTTTTGAAACAAGTAAGGAAGTGGGCACTTTTCATTGTGCTGCCTGCGGTAACCCCTTGTTTAAAAGTACGGCCAAGTTTGAAAGTGGTTGTGGCTGGCCAAGTTTTTTTGAACCCATCACCAAGGGCTCTATAATATATATACCCGATAACTCACTTGGTATGCAACGTACCGAAGTAGAATGCGGAAAATGTAAGGGCCATTTAGGACATGTATTTGAAGATGGTCCTCCACCCACAGGATTGCGTTACTGTATTAATGGGGTGGTCTTAAGTTTAGAAAAATAATTAGGGCATAGCGATTAAATAATTATTTACGCAGCAGCAACTAAACTTGCTTTATGTTTTTTCGTGAAATAATACATGGCATAGAGGGTTATAAATACGCCTACAAAAGAAAGTATCATCACACTTTGTGAAAAAAACTGTGTCCATTTTATTTCTAGGCTCATCCCTTCTTTGACTAGCATCACAGATACACTTCCTACATAGCCCACAGAATCGGCTACATAAATAAAGAAACCTGCATTGCCTTTCATGGAGAAGGCAGCAATAAGTCGATCAAAGAAAATAGAATTAAAAGGTATATACACTAAGTATAAACCAAGTCCTACCAATAGCATCCACCAAAAAGGATCTAATAATTGCGCTGAGAAATAATAAGTAGAAACACCTGCTATTATAAAGCCCATTAAAATAAAAACATGGGCCACCATCAAGGCCTTAAAACTATTTTTAATAAATACCACAGCGCCCATTATAATTAAAATAAAAATAGTGATGGGAATTTCTGTTTGTGTAAATAGGGCGGGTCTTGAATTAAAGCCCATCTCCTTCCACATATCGGCTGAAAAATTATCGCGTATGTCTCTAAAAATAGTGGCGAATAAATAAATAGCTACAAAGGCAATGATGCCGGGTAAATATTGTTTTAATAAAAATTTGCGCTCTACACCGGTCATGGGAATGCGTTTGGTTCGAAGCATTTCATCTTCTTCGGAAGGTGGTGGTACTTTTTCTAAACCATACACACATATAATAAGAGGTAAGGCAAATACTAATCCTGTGCAAAATGGAACCCAAAATTCTGTAATATGATATTGCTCCATTAACCAAGCCCCCACGGACTTTACCCAACCAGAAGAAAAAATAAAACTTACCGCAAGTGCTGCCCCAATAAAATCGGTACTCTTGCGTCCTTCTACATAAGAAAAAATAACCCCCCATAACATACCTAATGGAAACCCATTTAAAAATAAGAATATAACATTATAAGGTGCAGGCACAATCGCAAACAATAACCAAGCCAGCCAAGAAATACCTGTCAATAAAAAAATAATTTTATACCTATTTACTTTTTGAAGTCCTGAGATAAATTTAATGCCATAAAATTTAGCCAACATATAGCCTAGCATTTGACTAATGACTAGCGCCGTTTTATAAGCAATGGGTCCAAAGACTAGTCCGTCAAATGTGCAAACAGTGAATGATTTTCTAAAACCAAAAATAAATACATAGGTCCCAAAAGAAACAAGGGCTGCATAAAGTGCAATGGATTTATCTTTGGACAAGACGGGCATATTTATCTATTTTATTAGTCTTCTCAAATTTACATTTTAAACATGTATAATATTGACTAAATTAGTGTTTTATGAAACGACCTTCTATTTGTATTTCTCCTATTGATTGGGGCCTGGGACATGCCACTAGATGCATTACCCTTATCAAGGCCTTTGAAAAATTAGGATACCAAGTATTTGTTGCAACAGAAGGATATCATGAGGTCATTTTAAGAGAAGCCCTTCCCAATGCGCATTTTTTACACTTAAGAGGTTACCGGATCCGCTATGCTAAATGGGGTTTTAATCTTCCTATTGTACTACTATTTCAATTACCTAAAATTATATATAGTATAATTCATGAGCAGAATTGGTTGAAAAAAGCGCATGCACAATATCAATTTGATATGATTGTTTCCGATAACCGTTTTGGATTTTATCATAAACAAGTGCCTAGTGTTTTTATAACTCATCAACTGAATTTGCAAATGCATTTTGCTTGGGCCACCCGCTTATTTCAAAAAATACAATATGCTTGGTTAAAAAAATATACAGCTTGTTGGATTCCCGATATAGAAGGCGCCAATAATTTATCGGGTATCTTAGCTAATCCAAAACATAAACCTAGTATTCCTTTGTGGTATATGGGTTGCTTGTCAAGACTAATTGATACCCCTATTGATAACACTTCTGATAATAGTAGTGCTGTTCATAGCGCCACTAATAATAAAAATGTTTTTTTAGGAATTGTTTCAGGACCTGAACCACAAAGAACCGTACTTGAAAATTTATTATGGAAAGCGGGTAATAAATTAAATATTCCCTTTGTTGTCATTGCAGGCACTCCTTCTAAAGAGCAGCCTAATAAAATAATTGCGGAAAATAAAAATGCTACGCTTTATGCACATTTAGCGGCCCCTGACTTAGTCAAAGAAATTAAAAGAGCAGATTATATTATTTGCAGAGGGGGTTATACCACTTTAATGGAATTAATTCCTTTTGATAAAAAATTAATTTTTATTCCTACGCCTGGGCAAACAGAACAAATGTATTTAGGAAAATTATGGGAAGAAAAAAATTGGGCACTTTGCTATGCACAAGAAAATTTTAAATTAAATTTTGCTTTAGAAGAAGCGAAAAGTTTTCACTTTAAACAAGCGCCCTTTAAAGCTTTCTCCATAGAAGCACTTGAGGCTGCGATAAAGAAGTTATCTTTATAAATATGGCAGTTCAAAAAATTGATATTGACAATTTTATAATTGAAACAAGCGCAAGCATTGGTTCAAGCCTTCGTTCAAGCATTACTATAGATGTAAGAAGCCCTGCAGAATTTGAACATGCACACATTCCGCATGCCCTTAACCTTCCCTTATTTGATAATGAGCAGCGGGCGCTGATTGGTACTACTTATAAAAAACAAAGCAGGGAAGCGGCTATCAAGGTGGGTTTACCGCTTTTTGGAGCCAAGATGCTCCCTATGATTGAGACAGTGGAAGCTTGGATAAAGGATAGACAAAAAGAAAATGATTTAACGAAGCCCACTATATATGTGCATTGTTGGAGAGGCGGTATGCGCAGTGCGGCAGTGGCCTGGCTATTAGATTTGTATGGCTATAAAGTCATTCAATTAACAGGCGGCTATAAAGCTTATCGAAATTGGGTGCTTGCACAATTTACAATCCCATACAGTTTAAAAGTTTTAGGCGGTTACACCGGCTCTGGTAAAACAGAAATTTTACATGCATTGCAAGAAAAAAATTATGCAGTGATAGATTTAGAGGGACTAGCACATCATAAAGGTTCGGCCTATGGTGCCATTGGACAATTGCCGCAACCAAGTCAAGAAATGTTTGAAAATATTATAGCCGAAAAATTATTGGAAGTCAATAAAAAACAAAAAAGTATTTGGATAGAAGATGAAAGTCAAAGAATAGGAACGGTTTTAATTCCTACACCCTTATTTCATTTAATGCGAAACAGTACTTGTTATTTTATGACCATTCCTTTTGAGCAAAGACTTAATTTTATTGTGGAAGGGTATGGAAGCTTTGATCAAAAAAGTTTAATAGAGGCAACGATGCGCATACAAAAAAGATTAGGCGGCCTAGAAACCAAGACAGCTATTGATTTTATTACAGCCGGTGCCTTGAAAGAGGCCTTCTCTATTTTATTAAAATACTATGATAAGTGGTATGAAAAAAATGCAAAAAACGAAGTACTTCCTACAATAGAATTAATTCCCGTTTCGTCTGAAATTGTCGATCCAGTTCATAATGCAAGTTTGCTAGAAAAATTAAATTAATTGGCTATCTTCAATTTTATAAATTATGCAACAATTAATTGCTTGGTGGATGTTCGCCATTAGAGGCTGGAAAATTGAAGGTAAATTTCATTTTGAATTACCTAAGTCTATTATGATAGTAGCACCTCATACGCATTGGGTTGATTTTTTTATAGGAATAGCTGTTCGTAAAAAAATGGGTTTTGAATTTGTACATTTTTTAGGCAAGAGCGAACTTTTTTGGCCCCCACTAGGTTGGCTTTTACGTTATTTAGGTGCCTACCCAGTAAATAGACAGCAGAAGCAGAATATGGTAGACCAGGTCGTGGGTATTTTTAATAAAAAAGAAAGGTTTCATCTAGCGCTTTCACCCGAGGGAACCCGTAAAAAGGTAACAAAACTAAGGTCTGGCTTTTATCATATTGCAAAAAACGCCCATATTCCCATCGTAATGGTGGGTTTTGACTTTGCCCAAAGAAGGGTGGTTTTTGCCGAGCCCTTTTTTGCGACTGACGATGAAAAAGCAGATAAACACAATATTGTACAGTTTTTCAAGCAATTTATAGGCTATATCCCCGAATATGGGATCACCCAGGACCTGGAAAATTAGTCTCTTGTTTAACAAAATATTGTTTTTCCGTATAAACTATATTAGTATTTTTGTTCTAGACCTATTTATATTCATTTTAAATTAAACAGATACAGTATGAAAAGTAAAATTTTTTTAGCGCTTGCGGTTCTTAGCATTGGTGCTTATTCTTGCGTAAGTCCTAAGAAATTGCAAGATGCAGAAGCTAAATACGGCCAGTTAAATGGAGCTTATGCCGATTTACAAGGTAAATACCGTGATGCACAAGACGCTATCACTAAAAGCAAAACAGATGCTGAAAGAGCTTCTGATAGAACAAAATCATTACAAAGCACAATTGACGATTTAAACAAACAAGTTGATTTCTTAAAATCTAATAACAATGTTGTTTTAAGTCAATTAAAAGATATGTCTGTTGTGACAGGTGCACAAGCAGAAAGTATTAAAATGTCATTAGACAATATTGGTGCTAAGGATTTATATATCCAAGGTTTACAAAGTTCAATGGCGCGTAAGGATTCTATCAACATGAACTTGGTGATGAATTTGAAAGGTGCGATTGGCGATTTAAACGATGGCGATATCAATGTGAAAGTAGATAAAGGTGTTGTATACGTTGACATTTCAGATAAGTTATTATTTAAAAGTGGCAGCTTCAACATTACTGATAAAGCAAAAGTGGTTTTAGGTAAAGTAGCTAAAGTATTGGCTGCACAACCTGCTATTGAATTTATGGTAGAAGGCCATACCGATTCTAAGCAATTAATTAGCGGTGGTAATTTAATGGAAGACAACTGGGACTTAAGTGTGAAAAGAGCCACTACTATTGTTCGTGTTTTACAAGATACTTATGGTATCGATCCTAAGCGTATGACAGCAGCTGGTAGAAGTGAATACATTCCTGTTGTGGAAAACAATTCTGCAGAAAATAGAGCTGCGAATCGTAGAACAAGAATTGTAATTCTTCCTCAATTAGATCAATTCTTTAAATTGTTAGAGAAGAAGTAATTCTTTTCTCTGTTTTAAAATAGTATAAACCCTTCCCGTTCATTCGGGAGGGGTTTATTTTTATAGAAAGTTTTCATTTTTAGTTTTCCACCTCTAACAATAATGAGGGGTCTTGCCCGTATCTTCGCAACATGCAAGCAGCGTATTTAAATGGTTTAAACGAAAAGCAATTAGAGGCGGTATTACATATTAAGGGCCCCTTGATGATTATTGCTGGAGCAGGAAGTGGTAAAACAAAGGTTTTAACCACCCGTGTGGCGCATCTAATGCATAGCGGCGTTGATTCATTTAATATATTGGCACTTACTTTTACCAATAAGGCAGCGGCTGAAATGAAAGAGCGTGTTGAAAAAGCACTAGGCAATACCGAAGCAAGAAATTTATACATTGGTACTTTTCATAGTGTCTTTGCAAGAATACTAAGAGCCGAAGCAGATAAGCTTGGTTACCCAAAAAGCTTTACCATTTATGATACCGATGATTCCCGCTCTGTGATAAAAGCAGTAGTGAACGATATGGGGTTAGATGATAAATTATACAAACCCAATATTGTACATAATCGTATCTCTAGTGCCAAGAATGCATTAGTAGGCCCCGCTGAATATGCAATGGATACCTTTTTAAAGCAGGAAGATGCAAGATCAAACCGACCAGCCATTGCAGATATATATGCAAGTTATGCAGCACGCTGTTTTAAAAATGGGGCAATGGACTTTGATGATTTACTTTTTAAAATGCATGAGCTATTACAAAATTTTCCAGAGGTCTTACATAAATACCAACATAAGTTTAAATATATTTTAATTGATGAGTACCAGGATACCAATCCGGTACAGTATCAAATTGCAAAATTACTTGCAGCCGTGCATGAAAATTTATGTGTGGTGGGTGATGATGCACAAAGTATTTATAGTTTCCGTGGTGCTACCATTGAAAATATTTTACAGTTCCAAAAAGACTATGACGATGTCAAACTAGTGAAGCTGGAACAAAATTATAGAAGTAGTCAATCCATTATTGGTGTAGCAAATCATGTGATTAAAAATAATGTCGGACAAATTCCTAAAGAGTTATGGACTGAAAATGAAGCAGGGGATAAAATAAAGTTGGTGCGTACCATGACCGATAATGACGAAGGAAAATATATAGCTGACGCCATTCAAGAAAATAAATTAAGAAATCATTTTTACAATAAAGACTTTGCTATATTATATAGAACCAATGCACAAAGTAGATCCTTTGAAGAAAGTTTAAGAAGAACCGGCATAGCTTATAAGATATACGGTGGGCTTAGCTTCTATCAAAGAAAAGAGGTAAAAGATTATATTGCTTATCTGCGCATTATTGCCAATACCAAGGACGAAGAAGGACTTAAAAGAATTATTAATTATCCTGCAAGAGGCATTGGCAAAACCACCATGGAAAAATGTTTGGTCATTGCGGGCGAACAAAATATTACTTTTTTTGAAGTACTAGAAAAAGCCAAGGGCTTTGGATTTAAAGCAGGCACACTCACTGCTATTGAAGAGTTTGTGACCATGATTAAGTATTTTCAAAATCAACTCACAAAGCATAATGCCTACGATGTAGCCGTGCAAGTGGGCAAGCATACTAATTTAGTAAAGGAATTATTTAACGATAAGTCTACCGAAGGTTTAGCGCGTTATGAAAACATTCAAGAATTATTAAACTCTATTAAAGAGTGGACAGAAAGCCCAAGCAACGACGACGGTGAATTAGGCGATAAAAGTTTAGGATCTTATTTACAACAAATTACTTTAATCACTGATGCAGATAACGACAATGGTAACGAGGACACGGTAAAATTAATGACAGTGCATGCGGCTAAGGGATTAGAATTTGCCTGTGTGTTTTTAGTGGGGCTGGAAGAATCTTTATTCCCAAGCGGCATGAGTGTAAATACAAGAGAAGAATTAGAGGAAGAAAGAAGATTATTTTATGTAGCAGTGACCAGGGCTAAAAAACATTTATGGTTAACCTATGCCAACACACGTTATAGATATGGGCAACTAGTACAAAACGATCCTAGCCGTTTCATCGATGAAATGCCAGAGGAACAAATTGATAAAAGTAGTTCTGGTGGTGGAGCAAGAAATCAATCTAGTGGATGGGGATCGGCCTATGATAGAATGCATGGTGGCACGAAAACAACCGAGCCTTCCAAGCCTAGTTACCTTCCTGTTGTGGCGCCCCATACTTTAAATAAAAATCATATCCCTTCGGCGAATTTCACTCCCTGTGATCCTTCGGCGCTAGAAGCTGGTAATAAAATTGAGCATCAAAAATTTGGATTTGGGGTGATTAAAGAAATAGAAGGGTCGGCGCATAACCCTATTGCCATTATCCTTTTTGATAAAAATGGCGAGAAAAAGATCATGTTGAACTACGCCAAGCTTAGTATAATACCCTAAAAGTCTTTCGATATCGGAAAAATAAAGGTCCAATTAGCCCAAAGCCCTCTTCCAGCTAGGCTTTTTGATTATTTTTGTACCGCGTTGAATTTTAAAACGCATTGAATTAAAAATTGAAACTATGATTACCACAGGCAATACCATTGTAAGTATCTATACCGAAATGACTCCTAACCCAGAAACGATGAAGTTTGTGGCCAACAAACTTTTGTATCCTGGAAAAAGTATTGACATTGCCGATGAGAACCTTGCCTTTGCTTCCCCACTTGCCAAAGAATTATTTAGTTTCCCTTTTATTAAAAGTGTTTTTATAGCAAGCAATTTTGTAACGCTTACAAAAAACACAGAGCAAGATGACTGGCAAGATGTCATCCCTACTATTAAAACTTTCTTAAAAGAATATTTAGAAAATGGCGGCGTGGTGGTGAATGAAGAAGAGGTTGCTAAAATGAAACAAGAAGCTAGCAACACCGTTAACGCAGATGATAATGATATAGTGAAGCGTATTAAAGAATTATTAGAAAATTATGTAAAGCCCGCAGTAGAAATGGACGGCGGTGCGATTCAATTTAAAAGTTATAACGACGGCATCGTAAATTTAATGTTACAAGGTTCTTGTAGCGGTTGCCCATCAAGCATGGTTACTTTAAAGGCAGGTATCGAAGGCATGATGAAACGCATGATTCCTGAAGTAAAAGAAGTAGTGGCTGAAGCAGAGTAAGTTTATTTTCTTATAAATTTAGTCCCATTCCACTCCCATCTTATATTATCTTTTTTCTCTCCAGAAAAAATATCTAATTGCCCGTTCTTGTCAATGTCTTGCACACGAATATGATAAAAGCGACCGGCTGTATTATTATCAATATACTGACTTGTTTTATCTGAAAATGTTTTTCCTTTATCAGTGGATTTAAATAAAGAGATAAAATAAATGGGCGCTCCACTGCCTGTCGGATTATTATAATTTCCACTAGCTATTATTTCTTTAGTGCCATCTGCATCTAAGTCTGTAAAGTCTAAATTCATTAAATACCATTCTCCTGATATGCTAATAGAACTTGAATTAGTTAAGCTAAATCCTTTGCCATTACCCCATAATACCCTGAAATCATTGACTCTGCTAGGAAAAATAGCCGGAACAAATACAATGACAAGGTCTAAAAATCCATCATTATTTACATCCACCAGCTCTGATAGATATACAACGGGAATATCCCCCACACCGGTAAAGTCAATAGTAAAATTAGCCTTACCGTCATTCCACATAATTCTACTTTTTACTCCATTGGATTGATTATGAAAATTGAAAGCAATTATATCTAAATCTCCATCATTGTCAATGTCTCCCGAACATCCGGTATACCAAAAACCTTGGTCGGGAAATTCTTTTACAGTGGTAAATCCATTTTTTGAATTTAATAAAAGATGGTTGTTATCATTTAAGAATGGGAATGCACCAAAAGGAGGATCTACCGCAACATTTGAAAAAATATCAGGAAGCGAGTCGTTGTTAAAGTCACCTACTAATATTTTTGTACCATGTGGATTTTTTATGTTAGGGCCTGTATAATTTGTTTGTTTTAAATTAGCTCCTGTATTCATAAAAACAGAAGGAGGGGGATTCGGTGTGGGACTAATATTTAAATCATAGCCTTCATAATAAAATAAATCTTCTTGTCCATCTCCATCAATATCTATTTGCGTAGACTGCTCATCAATGAATGGATTATTGGGATATTTTGAACCGTCGGCCTTATACAATTGAGCTGAAGAAAACCAAGTATCAAAATTAGATAGCTCGTAAGAATTTTTTAAATAGTTTTTATAAATCCTACCCCTGCTTATTTGAAAGATTTGATTTGCGGAATTAGTGGAACTAGCTTTAGAGCTTATGGTTATTTTAATTGTATAATTTGCTTTAATAGAAAAGCCCCCCGTTTTGACGACCAATGAATTTTGTGAAATAGTAGAATCTAATTTGTATAGGGCTAAAGTACTGTCTAGTCTACTTATGGCAATGGAATAAATAAAGCCGCTGCTGGGCATTTTAGAACTAACAGTAATGGTAAATTCAAGTGTGTCTTTGGTAAGTAAGTAATTACTAGCAGATAGATCTGGGCTCAAAGTAAATTTAACGGGTTCTTCTACAACCACTGGAACGATGGGCGCATCAGGAATGACCTCTTTTTTACTACAGCCTATAAAAGACAATACAAACAAGACAAGTATACCCTTTTTCATATTATTTAATTTAAAATGAATAGGGGGATATTCTATATTTAATTATTACAATTTTCCGTAAAGTTCTCTCAATTTTTCTCGACTGATCTTGCTTTCCCAATTAGGGCCTAAGGCATTTTCCCATAAAGGCTTCATGCCAAGAGATACATTAATCATAGTATCGAACTGCTCTTCTGTTAAATTAGCACAAATACCAGTAGGAATTTCTATTTTGTTTTTTTCTACCATGAACTTAAACTCTTCTACCCCTGCAGGATAATATTCTGCTAAATGATTCATCACAATACAATTACCAATACCATGCTTCGTGCCTAATAAATAACTAAGGCCATAGCTCACTGCATGTGCTACACCTACTTGACTATAAGCAATGCTCATACCGCCTGCAAAAGAAGCCATCATTAATTGATCGTCACATTCTTCATCCCATTTGTCTTTATGCACAAATATTTTTTGACAAAGGTCCAAGGCTTTTTCGCCGTAGCTTTTACTAAACTCATTTAAAAAAGTGCCTTCTAAACTTTCAATGCAATGTATATAACAATCCATGCCTGTATAAAAGCGTTGATTGGCTGGAACATTCTTAGTTAATTCAGGATCTAATACAATTTGATTAAAGGGCGTGAAGTCGGAGTTCATGCCTAGCTTACGTGTAGGCCCTGTTAATACAGTGGTACGGCTTACTTCAGCACCTGTTCCACTTAAGGTAGGTATGCCTACTTTATATACACCAGGTAATTTTACTAAGTCCCAACCTTGATAGTCTGCAGAAGAACCCGGATTGGTCATCATTAAAGCAACTGCTTTGGCTAAATCTAAAGTGGAGCCGCCGCCAATACCGATGATACCACTCACTTCACCAAACTCTGCTTTTAATTCTGAAGCGAGTGCATCTACTTGTTTTGTTTTAGGTTCATGCGTAACATCAACATATACAATTTTATCTTTCCCTCTTAGCGGAATTCTACCGGCTAGTGGTTTGCCTACAAAAAAATGATCTAAAAAAAATATCATTGGATAGTCGCCCTTGCGATGCGGGGCAATAATTTCATCTACTTGATTAAAAGAACCACGACCAAAGACCACATAGTCTACCATTTTAAAATTACGAAACTGCATATTTATTTTTTTACTAGTATCAAAGTTACATTCTTATTGATAATTAGGATGCTAATTTCTTTTGTAGCTCTTCTAAAGAAACGCCTTTGGTTTCTGGCACTTTAGCTATAATCCAAACTAATTGCAAGGCCATCATGACCGTAAAAAAAGCAAAGATGGGCCAAGGGTTGTCTTTGAAAATACCATCTTCACTATCTAAAAATACGGGTGTTACCAAGGTAATGAGTGCAGCAAATATCCAATGAATACTGGCGCCGAAGGCTTGGCCCTTGGCTCTAATTTGAGTAGGGAAGATTTCTGATATCAATACCCAAATAACTGCACCTTGTCCAATAGCATGTGCTGCTATAAATAATAATAAAAAGCTAAGCATGAATTCGGGAGCACTATGATTGATAAAGCCATAGGCCACCATGGATAAACTTATAATGTATCCAAATGATCCAATAATTAATAAAGTTTTACGGCCTATGCGATCAATTAACCAAAGACCTACGAATGTAAAAACTAAGTTCATAAGTCCTAATGAAATGGAACTTAATAATGAATTGTTTTTAGCAAAGCCCGCTTCTTCTAAAATTCTAGGTGCATAGTATAAAAGAAAATTAATACCAGATGCCTGATTAAAAAAAGCAACGAAAAAAGCAATGGAAATTATTTTGCTGTGATGCTTGGTAAATAAGAGAATACTTCCTTGCGCTTTTTCTTCTTCATTCGCCGTTTTTATTTCTTGAATGGTTTGATCAATATTTTCTACTCCCACAATGGCCAAGTTTTCTCTAGCCCCTGCCTCGTCGTTTTTAACAGAGAACAACCATCTTGGACTTTCGGGTAAACCCAGGGTCATTAAAGTATAAATAATAGAAGGAATTAATAATACAGCTAACATCCAACGCCAATCGTTGGCACCACCAAAACCTGCTAAAAAATAATTAGATAAATAAGCCACTAAAATTCCAAAGACGATATTGAACTGATACATACCTACTAATTTTCCTCTATTATTTTTATTGGAAATCTCAGAAATATAAGTAGGGGCCGCTACAGAAGAAACACCAATAGCAATACCTCCTATTAATCTGAAGAAAGAAAAGGTATAAGGATCTTGTGCAAAAGCAGAACCAATGGCGGATGCAATAAACATAATACCTAACCATATTAATACTTTTTTACGGCCATACTTTTCAGTAGGCGCGCCTGCAAACACAGAGCCAATAACGGTTCCCCATAATGCCATGGACATAATAAAAAATCCGTGGAACAAAGGTGTGGTATGCCAAAGCTCTTGAATAGGTTTATCCGCACCAGAAATAACTACCATGTCAAAGCCGAAAATAAAACCTGCCAGAGCGGCCACGATAGTTGATTGAAATAATTTTCCTTTGTTCATAATTAAATATTAATAAGAAGGTTTCTGTTAATAACTATTTTAAATATACTTATTATTAAACTAAGTAGTATAAACTGCTTATTTTAAAAGTGCTGCTGCTTTAATTAAATCTTCTGGTGTATCTATTTCTACGCCCATATAACTGGTTACTACCATTTTTATAGGAACGCCATTTTCTAAATAACGAAGACATTCAATTTTCTCAGCAGCTTCTAATGGTGAGATAGGCCAGTTCGTAAAATTAAGTAGGGCTTGTTTTTTAAAGGCATACACACCAATATGTTCGTAATAAGGAATAGCTATTTCTGTATTTCTTGCATAAGGAATAACACTGCGTGAAAAAAACAGTGCATTCATATTTTTATCTACGGCTACTTTTACATAATTAGGATCGGCAATTAAATCCGAATTAGTTAATGCCTGCATGAGGGAGGCCACTTCTACTTTTTCGTCTTTAAAAACAGCAATTAGTTTTTCAAGCGGCTCTTTTTTTACAAAGGGTTCGTCTCCTTGTACATTCACTACTATATCAATATCTAAATGCTCTATCGCTTCCGCAATTCTATCTGATCCACTTTCATGTTCTTTTTTACTCATGAGGGCCTTGCCGCCATGAGAAGTTATTTCATTAAAAATAATTTCACTGTCGGTTACCACATATACTTCATTGAAGAGGCCCGTGGCCACTGTATTATCATAGGTATGCCTAATCACCGTTTTAGCACCTAAGACCTGCATTAGTTTTGCTGGAAAGCGTATGGCCGCATAGCGGGCAGGTATAAAGGCACCAATTTTAGTCATTGTTTTTTGCTTAATTATCTTTTTAAAACTGGATTAGTAATCTGATTTTATCGATTTATCAAAGGGCGCCTTTAGTTGATACAATAAGGACTTGTCTTTTGAATTGTCCATTACATCTAATCCATAAACAATTTCATTCATGGGTGTATAATTATAAGTCCCTAATAAACGGTCCCAGAAAGAAAATATATTTCCGTAATTGCTATCGGTTTGTGGGCGTGTAATATGATGATGAGTTCTATGCATATTAGGAGAGACAATAATATATCCAAAACTTTGGTCAAACCATTTAGGAATTTTAATGTTGGCATGATTAAATTGAGTAAGTACCACGCTTAAACTTTGGTATACCATCACTATCCAAATAGGTGTGCCTAAAACAAATACAGCTAGAATAGCAAATACCGCTCTTACCACCGACTCACCCGGATGATGTCTATTGCCTGTAGTGGTGTCTACTTGAGTATCGGCGTGGTGCACCATATGAAATTTCCATAAAAATTTTACTTTATGTTCTATCATATGTACTAAATAAGCACCGATAAAATCTAATAATAATAAACCCACAATAGCTTCCACCCAAGGGCTTAATTGAATAATATGAAGTAATCCGAAATTTTCTGCTACTGTCCAGTCACTGATTTTTACCATTACAAGTGCAAATAAAAAATTAATGACAATAGTGGTGAAAGTAAAAAAGAAATTCAGGCCCGCGTGTTTGAACTTATTGTATTTAAAATTAAATAAGGGCACTGCAATTTCTACCAACCAGAAAAAGCTGATACCCCCTGCCAATAACAAGGCCCTGTGCGCACTTGGAATAGTTTCAAAATAGGTTTTTATCGCCTCTAACATAGCAATGTATTTTATGCATAAATGTAAATAAAAAAACCCGATGTACCATTGATTGGGCCAGCGGGTTTCTATTATTATAGCAATTATTAAACTGCTTATTAAAGCGATCAAAAATAAACGCTTTATAGAGTAGGGATTATTTTAGCTATTTAACATTAAAGGCATTACCAACATGAGTAGGTCCTCTCCTGGTGCTTGTTCAGAAGGCTTGATAAGGCCGGCCTTGCTAGGTGTAGAGAGTTCTAAGAAAATATCGTCGGTATCAGCAGCAGATAACATTTCAATTAAAAATTTTGCATTAAATGCAATTTGAATGTCTTCACCTTTGTATTCACAACTCATGCGCTCATTTCCTTCAAAACTAAAGTCAATATCTTGAGCCGCCATTTGTAATTCATTGCCTGTAATATTTAAGGCCACTTGATTGGTGCTCTTATTGCTAAATACATTCACTCGGCGAAGTGCATTTTGAAAATCATGCTTGTTCACTGTTAAGCGGTATGGATTATCCGCAGGTATAACCACTTTATAGTCAGGGAAACGCGCATCAATTAATCGACAAATTAATTGAGTAGAACCATGGTCTACAAAAAGATGATTATTGTTAAAGCTTAAAGTGATAGGATCCTCATTGTCTGGCAAAGCATTCTTTAATAAGTTCAAAGGTTTTTTAGGTACAATGAAAGAAGCGTTTTGCTTTGCCTTGGTATCGGTTCTTTTATAACGCACTAAACGGTGTGCATCGGTGGCTACAAACTGAACGCTGTCCTTGGTTAATTCAAAGAACACACCGGTCATGGCAGGGCGTAAGTCATCGCCACTTACTGCAAATAATGTTTTATTAATAGCCGTTAACAAGCTACTACTAGTCATATCAAAGCCAGTGGTATCATCGGCTGTAGGCTCTTTCGGAAAATTATCAGGATTCTCTCCCATGACTTTATACTTACCATTATCACTGGTAATTTCTACACTATAGTTTTTATCTATATTGAAAGTAAGGGGTTGGTCTGCAATATTTTTTAAAGAATCAATTAAAATTTTAGCGGGAATACAAACACGACCATTGGCCTTGCTTTCCACATCCATTTGAACGCGCATAACCGTTTCTAAATCGGTAGCTACAATATTTAATTTTTTATCTTCGATTTCGAATAAAAAATCTTCCAAGATGGGAAGTACGGTATTGGTATTAATAACACCTGAAATTTGTTGAAGGTGTTTTAAAAGCGAAGAAGAAGAAACAATAAATTTCATAGGATAATACGTTTTGTTTTTTAGTAGGTTTTTCTTAGGCTAGGGCTGTTTAGATAGGCTCCAGGACTAAGCGAAATAACCTTAAATAACACTAACGAAACTAATGCAAAATCTTAAGATTAAAAAGCTATTTTAGCATTTCTTATTGACATACTTATCTACAAAATGCAAAAGATTAGAATAGGCAAAGAGCAGGCTATACAAAGGATACGGCATTTTTGTGCTTACCAAGAAAGGGCCCAACAAGAGGTGAGAGACAAGCTCTATGCTTTCGGTATGACCCCTGTTGAAGTAGAAGAAATAATTTCCGATTTAATATCAGATAATTTTTTAAATGAAGCAAGGTTTGCAGAAAGTTTTGCAGGTGGTCATTTTAGAATAAAGGCATGGGGTAAGCAAAAAATAAAATATGCCTTGCAACAAAAAAGAGTAAGCCCTGTAAATATTAAAAAGGCATTGCTTTGTATTGATGAAAAGGCTTATGAAAAAACCTTATTAAACCTAGCCACTAAAAAGTGGAATTCACTAAAAGGGGAAAGAGGCATGAGCCGTATGGCGAAAACACAATCCTTTTTAAATCAAAGGGGCTTTGAATCAAACTTAATTAGCCCCATTATACAAGCACTAAACAAGAAGTAAGTTTTTTATTTGAATATTGTACCTTTAAATAATAAGAAAAAAGAATGTCTGTATCCACCCTTAGTTTCTCCCTTATACAAACCGATTTATTTTGGGAAGATAAAGCGGCCAACCTAGCTATGTTGGCTAAAAAAATAAGGGGTATTGAAGAATATACAGAAGTGGTGGTGCTTCCTGAAATGTTTAGTACGGGCTTTAGTATGCGACCTACCGAGTTTGCTGAAACCATGGATGGGCCTACGCTTAAGTGGATGAAACAATTGTCTGCAGAAAAGAAAGTTATTATAGTGGGGTCCTTAATTATCAAAGAAGAAATTAGTAAAGAAGGGCCTCAATTTTATAATAGACTTATATGGGTTTTACCGAATGGTGAATTAGGTTATTATGATAAAAGGCATTTATTTGCCTTTGCGGGCGAAGACCAACATTATACGGCAGGAGCTAAAAGATTAATTGCAAGTGTGAAAGGTTGGAAAATAAATTTACAAGTTTGTTATGATTTACGTTTTCCTGTTTGGGCCCGTCAACAAGGGGAAGAATATGATGTACTGCTTTATGTTGCCAACTGGCCAGAGAAAAGAAATCATGCTTGGAAAACATTATTAACAGCGCGTGCGATTGAAAACCAGTGTTATACTATTGGGCTAAATAGAGTGGGCATAGATGGTAATAATATAGCACATAGTGGCGACTCCTTAATTGTTGGACCCCTTGGAGAAGTGCTCTATCACTGCGCTTACAAAGAAGATGTCTTTACCATTACACTACAAAAACAAGAACTAACGACTGCTCGAAATCAATTTCCTTTTTGGAAGGATGCCGATTTTTTTCAAATTCAATAATTAGAAATTAAAATACAATGCATATAAGTTTATCTGTTCAAAAATTATTTACGGGAAAAGATTGGATGAAAGAAGTAGTAGTTGAAATAGAAAATGGAATTATAAAAAATATAAGTACCGAGGGCTATGATACGAATAATGCAATGCCTATTGTTATACCTGCTTTAATTGATCTTCAAATTTATGGAGCAGAAAATAAATTGTTGTCTGAATTTCCCGATGCAGACACCATTGAAAAAACTTACCGCTATTGCTTAAAAGGAGGTGCTGCTTATTTTCAACCTACCATTGCCTCTCAGTCTAATGATATCATTTTAAAAGCAATAGATGCGGTAAGAACCTATAAAGCCAGTGGTGGCAAGGGTTGTATGGGACTCCATATTGAAGGGCCTTGGATTAATGTTGAGAAAAAAGGCGCGCATCAGGCTGAAATTATTCACGCCCCTTCTTATGAAGAAGTGAAGTCCATCATTGAATATGGAAAAGATTGTATTGGCATGATTACTATTGCCCCCGAAGTGGTGGATCAAAAAATTATTGATTTAATACAAGAAAATAATATTGTTATTTCTGCAGGACATACCAATGCCAGTTATGAATTAGCTAATTCTTTTTTAGATAAGGGCATTACAGTGGGTACACATTTATACAATGCGATGAGTAGTTTGCAACACAGGGCTCCTGGTATGGTGGGCGCTTTGTTTAATCACCCTACTGCCATGTGTAGTTTAGTGCCAGATGGTTACCACGTGGACTTTGCAGCTATTAAAATTGCTAAAAAAATGATGGGCGACCGTTTGTTTTGTATTACCGATGCGGTGACCACTGCAAGTACTGGTATATATCAACATACACTTGTAGGAGACAAATATGAAAGCCATGGTGTATTAAGTGGCTCTGCTTTAACGCAATTAAAATCAGTGAAAAACTTAGTAAACAATGTAGGTATTGAATTAGGGGAAGCCATAAGAATGTGTAGCGTCTATCCAGCCAAGGTAATGAACCACGATGACATTAAGGGCAGTATTGAAATAGGCGGAAAGGCAGACCTGGCTTGCTTAGAAGCAGATCTTAGTTTAATAAAAATGATGGTAGCTTAAAATATTTCTTAGCTATATAAGTTTATTTTCCAAAAGCATTCCAACCCTGTGCGGTTATATCAAATAAATTTTTACCCTTGGTAATTAATTTAGCGCCTTCTTCTTTATCACACATATAACCAATCACACTAATTTCTTCTTGCAGGGTTATTTTATCGTAATCGGCCTGCTTCATGGTAAATAAAAGTTCATAGTCCTCTCCGCCATTCAATGCGCATACAGTTGGATCTAACCCAAACTTAAAAGCTGCAGCACGACTAGCATCATGAATAGGAATTTTCTCTTCATATATTCTACAGCCTAAATTACTTTGCTTACATAAATGTAAAAGTTCACTGCTTAGTCCATCGCTAATATCCATCATGGAGGTAGGAAGTATTTGTTGATTTTCTAAAATTTCAATAATATCTTTTCTAGCTTCTGGTTTTAATAAACGGCCTACTATATAATCTTCGTTTTCTAAATTGGGTTGTATTTGCGGGTTCTCTACAAATATTTGTTTCTCCCGCTCCATTAAAGTTAAGCCTAAAAAAGCGGCGCCTAAATCGCCTGAAACGCAGATCAGGTCTCCACTTTCAGCCGTGCTTCTTTTTATATATTTATCAGGGGCCACTTCTCCTAAGGCAGTAACTGAAATAATAAAACCTTTTTGAGAGGTAGAGGTATCTCCACCAATTAAGTCCACATCATATTTTTCACAAGCAATATTCACCCCTTCATAAAATTCTTCTAAGGCTTCTAAACTAAATCTGTTGCTAAAAGCAATACTCATGGTTATTTGAGTAGGCGTTGCATTCATTGCATAAATATCACTTAGGTTTACCATAACCGCTTTATAGCCTAAATGTTTAAGTGGTGTATACATTAAATCAAAGTGTACGCCTTCGATTAACAGGTCGGTAGTAATCACTGTTTGTTTTCCAAAATGATCTATCACTGCTGCATCATCTCCTATCGATAAAATAGTAGAGGCATTATTTGTTTCAAAATTTTCTGTGAGATGATCTATTAAACCAAACTCACCTAATTTATCAATTTCAGTTCTTTCTGTTGACATAAAATAATTTATAAATTTCCGCCTGTTATAACGTGTAATAATTGATCATGAATTTTACCATTGGTGGCTATAATGCCCGGCTGGTATGGGCTGTAGTCGTTTCCTTTTAGGTCGGTAACTTTTCCGCCTGCTTCTTCTACCATTAAAAAACCTGCGGCGCTATCCCAGGCTTGCAGTTTGTGTTCATAAAATCCATCGAACCTGCCTGCAGCAGTCCAACATAAATCAATGGCTGCACTTCCTAGTCTTCGAACAGGAATGGCCTTGCGAATTAATTTTTCAAAAATTTG
>ENA-ORFA01000062-ORFA01000062.1-marine-metagenome-genome-assembly--contig:-NODE-62-length-51465-cov-4.627929_pt1 | contig 51465 bp, 45 predicted proteins | sample MGYA00248621_ERZ508587 | MGnify/ENA primary metagenome ERZ508587 (study PRJEB26250, sample SAMN06266239) | marine metagenome | isolation source: Columbia River Estuary | place: USA:Columbia River Estuary... | reverse complement strand
TCTTTTTTTATGTTGAGCCCCATGAGATTCACAGAAGCCACCGAGAAACGCCGCACCTTCGGCATTATTTCCCACCCCGATGCCGGAAAAACCACCCTTACCGAAAAGCTCTTGCTTTTTGGCGGAGCCATTCAAACAGCTGGTGCGGTGAAAAACAATAAGATCAAAAAGTCAGCAACTTCTGACTTTATGGAAATTGAAAAACAGCGTGGGATCTCCGTGGCAACCTCCGTGATGGCTTTTGCTTATAACGGTAAGCAAATCAACATTTTAGACACGCCAGGTCACAAAGACTTTGCCGAAGACACCTTTCGAACACTCACTGCCGTAGACAGCGTCATTTTGGTCATCGACTGCGCTAACGGTGTCGAGGCTCAGACTGAGCGCCTCATGGAAGTGTGCCGCATGCGCAAAACACCCGTGATCATCTTCATCAACAAAATGGACCGCGATGGTAAAGAGGCCTTTGATTTGCTGGACGAACTCGAATCCAAGTTAGCAATCAAAGTGCGGCCACTCACATGGCCAATTGGCATGGGTGATCGCTTTCAAGGGGTCTACAACATTTACCAAAAAGGTCTGAATTTGTTCTCGGCTAACAAAACAAAAATTGCTGAAGACGTTGTTTCTATTGCCAACCTTTCCGATCCAGCGCTCGATCAAATCATAGGTGAAAATCCGGCAAAAGAGCTCCGTGACGAGATTGATATGGTGGAGGGAGTCTACGATGCCTTTGATCGAAATACGTACTTGGCTGGCGATGTCGCACCCGTTTTTTTTGGCTCGGCTGTCAATAATTTTGGCGTCAAAGAATTGCTCGATACCTTCTGTGAAATCTCGCCATCGCCTCAAGGGCGCGAGAGCGACACCCGCATGGTGGAGCCCGAAGACGAACGCTTTTCTGGTTTCGTTTTTAAGATCCATGCCAACCTAGATCCCAAACACCGAGACCGCATTGCCTTTTTGCGCATCGTTTCTGGCCGTTTTGAGCGCAATAAGTTCTACCACCACGTGCGCCTCAACAAAGACATGAAATTCCCGAACCCGACGTCTTTTATGGCCCAAGATAAAAGCGTCATCGACGACGCTTACCCAGGCGATGTCATTGGCCTTTACGATACGGGTTCCTTCAAAATTGGCGATACCCTTACCATGGGTGAAAAGATGATGTTCAAAGGCATCCCGTCTTTCTCGCCTGAAATTTTCCAGGAATTGGAAAACCTCGATCCATTAAAGTCCAAACAACTAGACAAAGGCATACGCCAGCTCATTGACGAAGGCGTAGCACAGTTGTTTATTCAGCAACCGGGTAACCGCAAAATTGTCGGTACGGTTGGTCAGCTTCAGTTTGAGGTCATTAACTACCGTCTGATCCACGAATACGGCGCTAATTGTCGTTTTGTACCCCGTAATTACTTCAAAGCATGTTGGATTACCTCCACCAATCCAGAACAGCTCGCTTCATTTCAGCGTGCCAAAAGCAATTACCTAGCCCTTGACAAAGACGAAAACTTGGTGTTTTTAGCAGAAACACCGTTTTTATTACAAATGGCCGAGCAAGATTACCCTGATTTAACTTTTCATCAAACTTCTGCATTCAAATTAGAGGTCTAGTTTTTATTGATGCAGGTCAAGCGTTTGTTTTTCTTTTAATCAGTAATTTTATCAAAAACTCGTGCTTATGTCAGCTCCTCTAGAACGTCGCTCTTTTCTATCCCGACTGGGCCTTGGGCTCGGCGGAGCACTTCTTTTTCCATTTTCTAATTGGGGGAAGTCCAAATCCAACGATATGCAACAATTGATTTTAAAAATCAGGCCACTTGGCTTTCAATGGGAAACCCTTGATCCTTTTCTTTTTTGTGTGCACCACGAAGATTTCTTTCCAAAAGGAAATGCCGCACTCGGCCCCGATCCTAAAAACTTTGAGGGGCGCCACATGGGCCAAGATTTCATTGTCAAAGATGGCTTTCGCATGTACCATGGCTCCACTGTTCCTGGCTTTCCTGGGCATCCGCACCGTGGCTTCGAGACCATAACGGTCGTCAGAACAGGTTTGGTTGACCACGCAGATAGCATGGGTGCTGCCGGCCGCTACGGAAACGGCGATGTCCAATGGATGACCGCAGGTAAAGGTGTTCAGCACGCAGAAATGTTCCCGTTACTCAACCAAGACAAAGACAATCCGCTAGAGCTCTTTCAAATTTGGCTCAACTTACCTAAGCGCAGTAAAATGGTAGAGCCCCACTTCAAGATGCTCTGGGCAGAGTCTGTTCCAAAATTTAGTGTAAAATCACCTTCGGGGTCTGCGCATATCGAAGTACTCGTTGGTAAGTTAGGTGCTCAGCAATCGGCCAATACGCCTCCCAACTCTTGGGCTGCTGATGCCAACAACCATGTTGCTATATACAACATTCAACTAGAGCCAGGTGCTACATTCGAATTACCTGCAGCAGCGGCAGGTGTCAATCGCAGTATTTATTATTACGAGGGAAATGGCTTGCAAATAGGTGCGCAAACCATCGCGCACTACCACGCAGCTGACGTAGACGCCACAAAGGTTTGTACGTTAAAAAATGGTTCTGAAAGCTCCAAAGTATTGGTGTTGCAAGGGCGCCCGATCAACGAGCCAGTTGTGCAACACGGCCCATTTGTCATGAACAGTAAAGAAGAAATCTATCAAGCTTTCCAAGACTACCAAACCACGCAATTCGGTGGCTGGCCTTGGCCGCGTTACGATCAAGTCCACGACGCCAAATTAGGCCGCTTTGCCAAGCATGCCGATGGCAGGATGGAAGAGCCGAGAGGTTAAAAAATTTGCTAGGATTCGCGCGCTTTCATCGCGCGATCGGTTCTCCATCTTACAAGAAAAAGTCCATTTGCTGGGATTAAAGATCCCATTGAACCGACGTGCAGTGGATAAAAGCCCTCTGTCGTTGCTTTTTATGGAATAAATGCTGCGCATTCATTTCATTCGGTCACTCCAAATTTGAAGCGAGCTTCATTTGTTTTGACCTTCATTCAATTATTTCCTTCGGAAATTTATTCCATAAAAAAAAGCACCTACAGGAGGTGCTTTTATCAGAGTGATCCCGCTGGGATTCGAACCCAGGGCCCATACATTAAAAGTGTATTGCTCTACCAGCTGAGCTACAGGATCTGCCTTTTTGAGGGTGCAAATATACAACTATTGTTTGGATGCAGCAAGGAAATATGTGGTAAATTTGATAAAAATTAAAGGTTAAAGGGCAATAGATTGATTGCCAATGGTCTAATGATATTGAACAAAACAGTCTTTTTAGTTGGCATGATGGGTAGTGGTAAATCGACTATTGGCGCCCGACTTGCCGCGTTGTTGTCACTGCCGTTTATCGATACAGATGAGTACATTGAAAAAGAAGAGGGGCGGTCTGTTCGTCAAATTTTTGAGCAAGAAGGAGAAGCTTATTTTAGGGCAAGGGAGCAACATTTGTTGCAACATTTGCCCAGTAAGGCCTGCGTAGTGGCATGTGGTGGTGGTTTGCCTTGTTTTCAAGATCAAATGAAGCTGCTGCTCGCCAAAGGAACCGTGATTTACCTCGACGCAAAGCCAGAGCTTTTGTTTCAGAGAATTCAAGGTGACGTCCAGCGGCCTAAACTACAAGATTTAGCAGCCTTCACGCGCTTGAAAGCGGAGCGAGAAGCAATTTATCGCAATGCGCATCTGACGATTAACGCAACTCAAGCTATAGATGGTGTGCTCGATGAGATCGTGCTTTTACTTGAAAATCAATAGAGGTCTTTTTTGAAGCCTATTGCAAAATTGAAGAACAACGGAGAAAGGTATTCAGTAGAAGCAGCCGTATTGTTGTTTGCGTTGGCGAGTAAGAGGTAATTGAGCGTAACATCACTATAAATAGTTCCTATTGCCGGAATAGTGTATTTGACTCCGCCCTGCAAGTAGCCTCCTAAAGTAAACAAACGACCTTCGAGAATTTCACTCGGATCCACCTGATGGGTTAAGGCCCAATTGTATTCGCCTGTTACATCTTTATCTTCATAATCTTTGCGGACCTTTCCAATTCCGATGACCAAACCTGAGCCACCGTAACCAGCAAAACCATTGTCGTAGTCATTGCCAATATAATAACGATTGCCGCCTTCAATGGTGAAATAACTGGTTTTGTAGCGGCTGTTGACTGCTAAGATATAGGGAATGCTCGTGTTCTGACTCACAGATGTTACGTAACTTGTCAAGGTGTCGTAATTCGCCTTCGGGAAAGCATAACTGAATCTGCCATAGAGCGTGACATCACCACTGCGTGGAATTTCGAGATGGCCGTGTATGCCGGGCATCGACAAGCTTTGATTTTGTACACTTTGCGTATTTAAAAAGCTGGTCAGGTTCAAGCCTCCGCCATAGCTAATTTGAGCCGGGAGCAGTTGAGGAAAGATAATGACGAAGAGAAGGAGGCTAAAATATTTCATAATCAAAGTGCTAACAATAATTGTTCCAACAAAAATAGGGCCTTTTTCTTGTTCTTTTTTTGTAGTTGTGTTTGTTTTTCATCTAAATTTGTTAGGTAATGACCCGAACGCAATATTTCTTTTCTTTCGTTCTCGCGACCATCTCGTTTATTGCCGCGCGCTCTATTCAGCGCCAAGGCATTCAAAACTACTATGAGCAAGTGGCCGCCGGTGTGCAAAAAGAGTTGGGCGCCATTGACTTCGAGCATCCAGTTTCTGCCCAATATTTGCCAATGGGTTTACAGCCCTTTACGGCCCTCACCACACTAGATTCCCTGCACTCATTTGCCGTTAGTCAAGATTCTCTGCACATTGTGCGCTATGACAACACGCTAAATGCATTTGCGCCTTTATTTGAGTCTACAAGTGATCTTAAAATCACACAAATAGCCGGCTTTGACTCTACACTCGTGTACCTCGACGAAGCACAAGACCTTCATTTTCTAAATGCGCCATTTGATGAAGCTACTTCCGAATCATACCCTTTACAAAACGAAGACGGTTCAAAGCAATTACTTTGTTATCACCCCAACCTCAAGCGCATTCTAGTACTCAATAGTTCTTTGCTAGAAAACGGCGAGCGTCGTTTCGTTTGTCAGACCTTCCATACCACCAAGCGCCAACTGAGCCAAGTGCCATTATTTGCTTTTGATAGCAAAGAATTGTTGTTTGAGCCCATCTCTTTCGCTATCCAGCCGCAGTCCAATGAATTATATTTGTTGTCGTCTACTGGCGAAGTCGTTATCCTAGATCAGCACGGAGATCTCCTTTCTCGTCATCAGCTACCAGAAGGCATCTCTGCTCCAAAGCTCATTCACTTTACGGCGTCCGGTGACTTACTCGCTACAGACGCCAGTACCCTACATCCCGTGATCATGCGCCTGCCTTGGCAAAAAGCGCATCCTGATCAAGGGCCCCTCGTTCATTAGTCCGTCCAAAATGGAAAGGTTTTCTACAAAAGGTGTTTTGTAGCCGAACACTTGTTGGTATTTCGTTGTGACAAGAGCGGTTCTCCCCAGCCATTCTTTTTTTTCAGTACTTGTTTGCCCCGTGTAGGAGTTGCTCATATTGATTTTCAATTGGAGTGCCAAAGCTTCATTGAGCCAATTTAAAATCAGATCATTGAGTTCATAGACATAAGTGGGCATTTCTACAAAAATGCGCAGTAGGTCGTGGGCGTAATGTTCAAAGTAGGGGGCATTTGCGTAGGCACTTTCAATGGCACGCCAGTGTTCGGTTTGCCAATTTTTTGAAGCATCTATCTTGACTTCGCGCATGGTTTGCTTTCCACTTTCCGCATGTAAAATTGGCACATTGAGTTGGATAACGCCATTGGCACTCAGTATTTCTGAACGCGTTCGGATGCTTTGTTTGACAAAATATTCGTGTAAGTCGAGGGTTATTTCTCTGGCCTGATGAATGGCGTTAACATAAGCCAGCGAAGGGAAATAGGCACTCGAAAATACTGGCATTTTAGTCGATAAAGCGGAAAATGCGGTCAAAGCGAATACCGAGGAAGGAATCCACAAATGGCGACTTAGAGAACCAAATAAAGGAAGCCCTACCTACAATGTGGTCTTCTGGTACAAAGCCCCAAACACGAGAATCTGCAGAATGGAAGCGGTTGTCACCCATCATCCAGTAGTAGTTCATGGCAAAGCGGTAGCTTGTGGCTTTTTTGCCGTCGATGTATATTTTGTCTCCTTTGATGGCAAGTTTGTGACCCTCATAGGCGCTGATGATGCGCTTGTACCATGCAATGTTTTGGGCATTTATAGCGATACGCTGGCCCTTGCGTGGAACCTGAAAGCGCTGGAAGTCGGTCATGGTGTTGTTGACGTTCAGATCTTTCGGGAATTGGTCCAAATTTGAAATTTGCTGCATGGGCCCAACATTATACACGCCGTTTACTGCAAGGTCGCTGTATTGTGGGTAGCGTGTTTTGCTGAGTTTGATTTTGAAATCGGCTTCAATTTGCTGTTTTTCTTTGCGGGTGAGGTTCAGGATGTAAAATTGGGCATCAGAAACCGCATCGAAGTCGGTTCGAGCGCCATCGGCAGAATTTTCTAGTCCGTAGCGCGTCAACATTTCTTCTGTAGAAGGAAAGCTTACCTTGTTTTTTTCAATACGGTATAATAAGGCTTGACCAGGAGCTACATAAGCTCTTTTTCCATTCACATAGAGCACCGAATTGACAATTTCCATGACATCTCCGGGCAGGCCTACGCAGCGCTTGATGTAGTTTTCGCGCTTGTCTACAGGGCGGTGAATGAGGCCTCCATGGGTCATGCCGGCGGCATATTCTTGAGAGTTCAGTGGGAAGTAGCCCGCCGCAAAATGTGCGCGTGCACGTGCTTTCCATTTGTCAAATCCTGCGATATATTCTTTATAAAGGGCTATTTGGCCCAAAGAATCGAGGTTCATAAGATTGACATTTTGCTTGCTATTGATAAACTGACTAAATGCTTCTTGATTGAGCAAGCCATGAAAATCGTGGCCCATGAGGCCACTCGGGGTGCGTGGGTCTAGAATGGCGGTGTCGCCTGAAGGGAAATTAAAGACCACGACGTCGTTGCGTTCAATTTTGCTCCATCCAGGCAAACGGGTATAGGTTCCTTTCTCCCAAGTTAAATATGATTTGATATTGACAATTGGAACGATGTTGTGGACCAACGGGTAGGATAGGGGGGTAATTGGCACTTTAGAGCCGTAGGCGAGCTTGTTTACAAATAAGAAGTCGCCAACAACCATCGTTTTTTCCATGGAGCCCGTCGGGATCTGAAAAGGTTCAAAAGAGTAGGTGCGGATGACGGCTGCAGCCACCAAAGCCCACACAAAGGAATCCCCGTATTCTTTGACGCGCGGCTTAGCACCAGGTTTGTCTCTAGATACTTTGTCAAGGATGATCGCAATGAGGTGCCCGATGACTGGCAAGGCCATGAAGAGAATGATGTGGTCTCCCCATTTGCGCTGTTCGAGTTCTTTGGAGTTTGCCCAATTGGTGGCAGGTCCGTATTGTAATTGTTCTTCTTTGGCAATTTTGGCAAAAAGTAGATAAGGAAAGAAGAGCCCCTGCAGTGTTTCGGTAAAGCTGTAAAAACCAAAACGGCGTAATAAACTGACATTGATGGTCATCCACATTACAATGTGTACGCCCGGAAACACCAATAGGAGGGACCACCAGGGCTTATTCAAGACTTCTTTGTACAAAATGAAATAATTGTAGCCTGGCACCATTGCTTCCCATGATTTGCGGCCAAGTTTTGGAAACAAGCGATGCCATTGGGCTATGTAGGGATGCACTAGAATGAGCAAGTAGAAATAAAGGAAACTCATAGGGTGTTTTTTAGAACGTCAGACATCGTGAAAATGCCTTTGCGTTGGTAAATAAATTCGGCAGCCAAAACCGCGCCAAGGGCAAAGCCTTTGCGGTTATGGGCAACGTGTTCGATGCGAATACTGTCGATTTCGCTGGAGTAGGTGATTTCATGGGTACCAGGCACATCTGGAATGCGGTGTGCTTGAACTGGAATTTGGTCTGGAGCAGCATTTTGTAAGCTCCAACCCTTGTAATCGGGGTGAATGGCAAGGATGTCTTGCAAAAGGCTAACGGCTGTTCCGCTGGGGGCGTCTAATTTTTGGACGTGATGTGTTTCGCTCACCTGAATTTGATACTCACTGTGGGCTTTCATGAGTTGGGCAAGTTGCCGATTCAATTCAAAAAATAGATTGACACCCACACTGAAATTGCTGGCGTAGAGCAGCGCGCTTTCTGCCTTTTTGACAACTTCGGTAACTTCCGGAAGCGCATCTTGCCAAGCGGTGGTTCCGACCACAATTGGGAGCTGCATTTGCGCGCAATAGGCAATGTGTTTTGGAGCGAGTTCTGGGCGCGTAAATTCAATGCAAACATCTGCCTCAGACCAGTTGACCTCTTTTAGATTTACTTGGGAGTTGATTCTAGCTATAATTTCATGGCCGCGTTCAAGGGCAATTGTTTCAATTGCTTTTCCCATTTTACCGTATCCGAGCAGCGCTATTTTCATGTCCTAAAATTACAATTTATCAGCGAAAAGTAAGTTGTAGCCGTGCACCAATATATTGGTTTGGTATAAATTGTGGTTCTAGTGCTAAGCTCAGGTTGGGGTTGGTGTCAAAATGTACGAAATGGGCTTGTGCTCCTGCTTCGGCAATCTGAAATAGATAGACAGCAGCAAAACCTAATATGGAGAGGTCTCGCCAATCTAAATATTGACGGTAAAGGGATAGAACAGCTTGATCATCGTAGGGAGCCCACTTAGGGTTTAGGCTGCCTCCGTTCTGACGATTCGTGTATTCTTGTTTCAGGCTTAGTTGTGTTTGTTGGTTGGTGTACAAAAAATAACCAGTTGCACCGAGGCCGGCGTATATGAGCGGAACTTCCCAAATTGCATTTTTATTTGGCGCCTCTAATGAATTCCTGATTTGCCCGAGTCCGGGTAAGATTGCCGAATAGAGCATGCTTTTTTGATGAAAGCTCAGTTTGACGCTATCTTTTTGCTGAATGGTGTCTTGCGCAAAAGAGGAAAGGGTGAGAACAAGAAAGCATAAGAGGAACCTCATTCCGATTTTTTGAGCATTTCGATGAGGCGCTGGAGCTCAGTTTCGTGGTTGAAATGCACAATAAGCTTGCCTTTTCCATCGGTTGTTTTGTCTATGGATACTTTAGTGCCAAGTTGTTCGGCGAGGTAAGACAAGTAGAGTTTTTCTGTGGTGCTCAGGCTTATTTTTATTTTGGTGCCTGCACTGGTTGCCGCACCCTTTGAGGTTTTTTCAGGTTTGGCAAGTGCTTCGACGTCGCGCACGGAGAGTTGTTCGCTTAAAATGCGCGCCAGGGCTGCGAGTTGTTCTTTTTCAGAGGCGAGGGCAAGGAGTGCACGGGCGTGTCCCATTGTGACTTGTTTGTCTCGGACAGCTGCTTGTATGGCATCGGGTAACCGAAGCAAGCGCAAGTGATTGGCAATATGAGACCTAGATTTAGCGACCTTTTCCGAGAGTTGTTCTTGGGTCAGTTTGCATTCTTCGAGTAAGCGATCATAGGAAAGCGCTACTTCTATGGCATTGAGGTCTTCGCGTTGGATGTTTTCGACGAGCGCCATTTCGAGCATGGTTTGGTCGTTGGCGATTCTGACATATGCGGGTACTTCGGTAAGGCCAGCAAGCTGTGCTGCTCTAAAACGGCGTTCTCCAGAAATAAGTTGGTAGCGGTCTCGGCCCATTTTTCGAACGGTGAGGGGCTGAATAATGCCGTGGGTTTGAATAGACGTTTTGAGCTCTTCGAGTGCGCTGCGCTCAAAGTGCGTGCGCGGATTAAAAGGGTTGGCTTCGATAGTGGAAATCGCAATAAGTGCAACTGCGCCGGCCGGTACAGCACTTGCACTCGTGATGTCGGTTTCGGCATTTTGTAAAAGCGCGCTGAGGCCACGGCCCAAGGCAGGTTGTTTTTTTGCGTTAGAGCTCATGGTCTATCTCAATGATTTTGTCGTCGTTTCCGATTTTGGTGAGGTCGTTTTTTTGCAATAATTCGCGTGCAAAATTGAGGTAATTAATGGCGCCTTTCGAGGAAGCATCGTGCATCACTACTGTATTGCCGTGGCTTGAAGCTTCGCTGAGGGTAGTGTTGCGGTGAATAACGGTGTCAAAAACCAATTCTTGAAAATGCGTTTTGACTTCGTCTACCACTTGGTTGGCCAGGCGCAGACGGGTATCGTACATGGTGAGGATCATGCCTTCGATTTCGAGTGCAGGATTCAGGCGTCCTTGGACGATTTTAATGGTATTGAGCAACTTACTGAGGCCCTCTAGCGCGAAATATTCGCACTGCACGGGAATCATGACGGCGTCTGCGGCCACAAGCGCATTGACGGTAATGAGGCCAAGTGATGGCGAGCAATCGATCAAGATGAAATCGTAGTCGTCTTTGATTTGCGCTAAGGCAGATTTGAGTAGGTATTCGCGGTTGGGCATGTTGATCATTTCGAGCTCGGCTCCGACGAGGTCAACATGGGAGGGAAGTATAAATAAATTGGGGTTGCTGGTTTCGAGGATCGCTTCTTGGGCAGGTCGGTCATTGACCAAGCAGTCGTAGATGTTTTTGACGGATTTAGGGTCAAAACCGGTACCTGAAGTGGCATTTGCCTGAGGGTCAGCATCGACAATTAGAGTCTTGTATTCGAGCACACCAAGGCAACCACCTAAATTAATGGCTGTTGTTGTTTTCCCGACGCCGCCTTTTTGATTGGCAATGGCAATGATTTTACCCATAATGCTTCTATTGAAATATAAAATTACAAGTTGTTGGGCATAATTTGGAGTCCACCAAAAGGAACTTATTAACCATTTTTGCGCACTCACTGTCAATATCATTCATATACAGTTTGTTAGCGAGTACGATGTCCAGTGTTTTTTTCATTAATTTTACCACAATGAATGCAACGAGGTACTTTTCTATCGGAAGTGAGGCGCAAAACGACCTGCAACTCCCTGATGCTACTTGCGCCCCATTTCATTTGATTTTGTACCGCGACCCCAGTCAGCAGATTTTAGTGGCCAATCGAATGGCTCATGCCGTATATGAGCTCAATGGCCAATCCTGTTCCAAAACCATGACGCTACGCGCTGGCGACACCCTATCCATTGGTTCGCAAACCATTAACTGGATGCACATTTTTGGGATCACTGAAGCAGAAATTTCGCTCCAAGAGGCACAAGCCGAAAATGCTGCTCAAGAAAACAAAGGCTTGCGTATGCAATTGATTTTCATTTACCTTGCGGTAGCATTGGTGCTTTTTTTGATCGCTTTTTACATTTAAGCCTTAAAAAAATCCATTGCGCTGTATACGGAATCAGAAATAATTCGTAATATTGCACCCCCGTTCAGTTGAATTGGGCTAAATTTTCAGAGATGAACGTCATTAAACAAATCGAGCAGGAGCTTATCGCTAAGAATGAATTACCAGCTTTCGGAGCAGGTGATACCATCATCGTTTCATACCGTATCGTAGAGGGTAACAAGGAACGTATCCAACAATTCCAAGGTGTTGTCTTACAACGTCGTGGTGCGGGTGCAACCGAAACTTTCACGATTCGCAAAATGTCAGGTAACATCGGCGTAGAGCGTATCATTCCCGTCAACTCTCCATTTATCGATAGCATCACCATCGTGAAGCGTGGTGCTGTTCGCAGAGCACGTATTTTCTACTTCCGTGAGCGCACTGGTAAATCAGCACGTATCCGCGAGAAAAAGAACTTTGCAAAATAAGATATTGCAAACTACATATGAAAGGAGCTTCGGCTCCTTTTTTTATGCCCTGAATTTTCTTGTTTGAAGTTTTGGCTACTGAATAGACAGAATTTCGAATTCTGTTCTGCGATTAAGAGCCCGATTTGCTGCGGAGTCGTTTTCGACGCGCGGCTGAGTTTCGCCATAGCCCCTGAACTGCATGCGCTCTGATGCCACGCCCAATAGCTCGAGATAAGCAGCCACTGCTTTGGCACGCTGTTCGGAGAGCGCCAAATTGCGCGCCGCATCACCAACATCATCGGTATGCCCATTGATTTGGATGCGCAAGCCTTGCTGCAGCTTCAGGTAGTTGGCAAATCCTTGTAGTAAAAATTGGGCGTCCGGACTCAAAAGTGCTGCATCAGTTTCGAATACAATTGCTTCAATGGCATAAGCAGATCCCTCTTGCAAGGAATCGATTTGTAGCGGTGCGATCTCTATTTTAGCGGGGTTGTTCTGCAGCGCTTCTTTATCGATGAGCTGAGCCTGGAAGCTAAAGTTTTCTTTAGAGGCTTCGATGCTGATTTTCTGTTCGACTTGAACCGCAATGGCATAACTACCGTCTTCTTGGCTCTCTACCGTTTGTTCTAAGCCAGGTTGTTCTTGATAGCGCACCTTGATTTGAGCATTTGCTATCCCAGAACCGCTGACATCTTGCAACTTACCTGTTAAAATGCGTGTTTCTTTTGGCCGAGCAGCGGCGTGGAGCTCAAAACTGAAAATGTCCCAATTTTCAGCTTGTTGACTCGAGAAGTAAGCCTGCTTGCCATCTGTCGAAACGAAGAGGCCAAGTTCATCTGCCTCCGTATTGATTGGGTAGCCAATGTTCTGTATCGGGCCCCAGCCATCTTTCTCTTTGCGCATCATGAAAATATCTAGCCCGCCCATTCCGGGTCGCTGTCTGCTGCTCTGTGAGACAAAATAGAAGGTTTCTCCATCTTGATGAAAAAATGGACTTTTGTCTTTTCCCGGGGTATTCACTATGGTAAATGGTTGTGCGGGTCCCCAAGTGCCATCTGCTTGTTTTTCACTGTAATAAATGTCGTTGTCTTGACTCCCCTTTCTTAAGGAGGTAAAATAAAGGATTTTGCCGTCTGCAGAAAGCGAAGGCTGCGCTTCCCAACCGTCTTTGGTATTGATGTTAGGGCCTAAATTAAGGAGTGCTGTCCATTCATACTGATCGCTCGTTCCTTTTTTGAGTTGGTATCGGCTGCTGTATAAATCGCAATTGAGGTAATCCTTATTGTAGACCTTTTCTGCTTTACAAGCGCACAAAATGAGTTCGCGGTTGTCTGCAGAAAGACTCGCCGAACCGTAATTTGAAAATTGACCGTCGTTAAATGGTTTAGGGAGTGGATTGCCTAAGTTAAAATCTAGATTGGCTTTGTTTTCGGCAACAGTAAATTCTTCTTGTAAATAGCCGGATACATCTCCGAGGTTGGTTTTGTCTGCTTTTCGGGTAAAAAAGAGCAGGCTGTTGTCTGGGCTCAACATGGGAAAATACTCATCTTGGGTGGTGCTGGGCCCACTTACGCGTCTTACATTAAAGGGTACAGGATTATTTTGTGCGTCGATCGGAAAGCGCAACTCTTTATAAATGGGTAAGATCTCTGCTTTGAGTTTGGCGTAATTTTCAGCTTGTTCTCCCGGATACAAAGAATCAAAATTCATGAAGGTTTCGAGGTAGCTCAGGGCTGCTTTTTTTTCACTGAAACTATAAAGCAGACGTGCACTGTAGTAATAGGCATCGCTGTGAAAGCTGGGGCATTTTTGAATGCTCGCCTGATAAAAAACGAGTGCTTTTTGCAGGAGTTTTTCAGCTTCGTTGCGGTTCTGCTGCATGATGCTCATCCCTTGCTGGTAATGAATTCGGCCCAAATAAAAGTAGGCTTGTACGTTGTCAGGATACTTGCTCACTACTGCAGCAAATCCTTGGACGAAGCCCTCAAAATTTGTTGCGTTGTTTGCTTCTTCTAAGGCCTTATTTATTTTTTTGTCGGTGGTTGTGCAATTACCCGTTTGGCCAAAGACATTTGGCGCGGCGCAAAGCAAATAGATTAAACAAAGGAATGTAACGATTTTCATCACCTGGGTTTAACGTACTTGGGCTAAAAAGTTACATTTTTTGAAGGGTTTCTAGACAAAAAGAACAGTCTAATTCTGAGAAATTCAAATGCGTAACCATTCTGATCATACCCGGACCAAAAGCCATGCATAAAATGCCTTTGTTTTTCAATGTTTCAATCATGGGGTCTCGTTGGGCAGGGTCTTTGAGGGTCGCCACGACAATATTGGTCTGAACGGGCAATACACTTTCAATCAAAGTACAGTTTTGCAGTGCCTCTCCCAAGAGAAGTGCGTGCATGTGGTCTTCTTTGAGTCGTTCAACGTTGTTTTTGAGCGCATATAATCCTCCTGCGGCAATGATACCTGCTTGGCGCATGCCACCGCCAAAAACCTTTCTAACGCGACGGGCTTTCTCGATAAATGCAGCGCTGCCAAGAAGTAAAGAACCAACAGGAGCGCCGAGCCCTTTGGATAAACACACCGAAATGCTATCGTAAAAAGCGCCGTAGGCTGCTGCTTCCATTTGATTGACGGCCAGGGCATTGAAAACACGTGCGCCATCGAGGTGCAGGGGTAAGTTCAATTCTTTGCACAGCGCACTGATTTTTGCCAGTTCAGTGGTGTCGTAAACCGCACCACCACCTCTATTGGCTGTATCTTCTAATGACACAAGTTGCGTGAGTGGGAAATGTACGTCGTGCGATGGATTGATCCATTTGGCAATGTCGTCAGCTGTGAGCCTCCCGCGATCGCCGGGCAAAAGCCGTACCGACGCGCCCGAATTTTTGGCAATGCCACCGCCTTCATATTTGTAGATATGGCTTTCTTCGTGACAAATAACTTCTCCGCCAGGTTGTACGTGAACGTTGATTGCTATTTGGTTGGTTTGTGTGCCAGAACTGCAAAAGAGTGCAGCTTCTTTGCCAAAAAGCTGAGCGCCGTATGCTTCAAGTGCAAGAACGGTAGGGTCCTCCTTGAAAACGTCGTCGCCAACAGCAGCATTTGCCATGGCGTGGCGCATCTGCTCACTTGGTTGGGTAACGGTATCGCTGCGTAAATCAATCATATTCGTACTTTTAACAAAAATACAATTTCACATGGATGTTTTGATTCTTTTTGCTTTCCTAGTAGTTGTCACTCCTTTTTTGGGTGCACTCCTTACCTTTTTCACCGGTTTTGGACTCAATACCATCTTAGTTCCTGTATTTATGTTTTTTTGGGATGCGCCATTGGCGGTGTTAATGGCGGGTATTGTGCATCTCTGCAATAATATCTTGAAGGTAGCGCTTACAGCACGGTCCATCAACTGGAACTTATTTCGAAATTTTGGGTTGCCAGCCATTCTATTTGCCTTTTTAGGCGCCGTCTTGTTGAATAAAGTCAATGAACTGACTGCTTTAAAGTTGACCCCCATTTTTGGCGCTATCCTGATGTGCTTTGCTTGCTTAGAGTTTTTCAAATGGAAACTGCCCATCGAAGGCCCTTGGGCCATGCGCTTTGGAGGAGTGTTGAGCGGTTTTTTCGGCGGGTTTTCCGGACACCAAGGCGCGTTAAGGGCCTTATTTCTATCGAAACTCAAAATAGAACCCCTTGTTTTTGTGGCCACCACTGCCATCATTTCACTGCTCGTTGACCTCACTAGAGTGAGTATTTATTTTACAGGGTCTTGGTTTACGAAGTACTATCCTACTGAGGTTATGTTTTTTTGTGTGCCGTCTGCTTTAGCAGGCACCTTGGTAGGTAGAAAGTACATTCAAAAGATCAATCATGACAAGATGTCGATCATCGTTGGGGTCGCCTTGTTTGCCATGGGTTTAGCAATGCTACTCGGTTTACTTACTCCTGTTCATTAGTTTTCGGAAACAACTGTTTTTTAACGCCGTATTCATCGACGACGAATTCTTCTACCTTTTCTCCTTTGTTGGTATAGGTACAGCTGTAATTGAGTTTGCCGTCGGCATAGAAAGTCTGATGAAGCCCTACAGGAAGATCAGCCGCATATTTTTCGGTGCTCAGTACTTTTCCAAGTTCGTCGTAACTTACAAAAACGCCATTTTTTTTGCCGTCCTTCCAGTTTTCAGTGCGCGCAATCTTGCCGCTGTCAAAATAATAATTCCAGGTGCCGTTTTTCTTGCCTGCTTTGAAGCTGAGTTCACTTTCTTTGAGCCCTGCAGCGTTGTATGTAATTTGAGCGCCTTCAGCGAGCCCGTCTTTGTAGGTGCTGATTTTCCTTATTTTCCCGTTGGAGAAATAGGTGCGTTGTACGCCATCGAGTTTGCCATTATTGTAATGCTTGTACATTAGCGTATCTGGTAGGGCTTTGGCATTGAATTGAATGGATGGCCCGTGCAGCTGGCCGTTGTGATACCAGATTTCATACTGGACGCGGTTACTGGAGTCATAAAAGATATAAGTGGGGCCGTCTTGAAGACCAATTTGATAGCTTTGAATAGATTGCAGGCAACCACTTTTGTAATAGGAAGTGTCCACACCTTGTCTTTTACCCACTACAAAATTGAGTTTTTCTTCGATGCTCATGGAAGGGTAGCAACTCACACAAGTACCCGTGTATGGCGTTGCGTAATCCTTGCGCAGTAGATAGATATTGTTTTGTTCATCAAATGCCACGCTCTCGTGACAAAATTTAACTGTATTGATGGGACATTTTTGCCTCGTTGCCTGGCAAGGCTCGGGTATTTGAGCGGCGAGTTTTGCCGACAGTGCACCAAAGCAAAAGAAGACAAGGAGCTGAAAGTAATGCACAGGGCTTATTTTTGGGGTAAGAGCTGCAATGATGCACGCATTTTTTCGGGAATTTCTATAGTGGTTTGTAGCTTTGAGTTGAATCCGACGAGGGTGCTGCTGCCACTTGTTCTGAGTTCTCCTTTGACGTACAATTCATAGCTCAGTGTGAAACTCTTTTGGCCGATTTTGTTACAGAAAATATGTATCTCAGGTTGATCTTGTAAAAATACGGGCAAATGGTATTGTACCTCATTTTGAACCAAAACAACGCCATTTTCTAGCCAATCCCAATCCGAACCAACCAACTGCGTGAAATAATGAACGCGTGCAATTTCAAAATAGGTCAAATAAATAGCGTTATTCACATGGCCTAAGATATCGACATCAGTAATTCTTACTTGTATTTTGGCGGGTTCTATCATTTGTCTAATTTTTGAAATAAGGAATTATTGGAGATGTATTCCGGGACAATCTGCTTCATGAGCCCCACACTAGATTCGTTGTCTTGGTGGCTTGCTTTGGCGAGTAGGTCATTGATCAAATTCTTTTGATCCGGGCTTGTGGTGCGCGTTTTGGCAATTAAAATCTGAGGATGATGGGTCGGGATCGTATTTTCTGAGGTCGCCAACACTTCTTCGTAGAGTTTTTCGCCGGGGCGCAAACCCGTGACTTTGATGTCGATATCTGCATAAGGTCGCAAGCCAGATAGCTGGATCATCTTTTTAGCTAAATCGAGTATTTTAACGGGTGAGCCCATGTCAAAAACAAAAATTTCACCACCATTGCCCATCACAGCAGCTTCCAATACCAACTGACAAGCCTCGGGAATCGTCATGAAAAAGCGTGTGATGCGCTCATCGGTGAGTGTCACAGGACCCCCGCTGGCTATTTGTTTCTCAAACAATGGAATGACAGAACCATTGGAGCCTAATACATTTCCAAAGCGGGTGGTGATGTATGCTGTTCGCTGGGTTTCATTTAAAGTAGTCACCAACATTTCGGCAATGCGCTTGGAGGCACCCATGACATTAGTTGGGTTGACGGCTTTGTCCGTAGAAATCATGATGAATTGCCCAGCGCCAAATTCTGCAGCAAGTTGCGCCATGATTTGCGTTCCGCCAATGTTGTTGCGTATGGCTTCTGCTGGATTGGTTTCCATTAATGGGACATGTTTGTAGGCCGCTGCGTGAAAAATAATTTGAGGCGTGTATTGTTCAAATAGCTTTCGCATGCGCTGCTGATCGCAGATATCTCCTATGGCATACTCAATGAAAGTCGTGCTTGTTTGTTGCTTGAAGTGCTGTTCCAATTCAAAAAGCGCTGTTTCTGCTTGGTCGAGCAAGATGAGTTGCCCGACACCATGCTGAAGCAGGGCCGTAGCCAAGCCGCTTCCGATACTGCCAGCCGCACCCGTAACAAGTACGGTTTTTCCAGTGAAATGTGCTTCGAGTTGGGGGTTGTTGAGCGTAATGACGGCTCTACCAAGTAGGCTATTGATATCAATTTTCTTGAGGTTGCGCATCTCAAAAGCGCCATTGACCCAGGCGCGAGCCTCCGGGACACGCTTGATTTGCATGCCAAGATCCAAGGCGAGTTCTGCTAAGGTGTTGATTTTCTGTCTTTCAAGGTTCTGAACTGCAATGATCAGCGTCGAAACCTGGTATTTTTTTTGAAGTTTTTCAAGTGCCAAAAGCGGATAAACCTTGGCGCCTTCAATGCGCTTGCCTTGTAACGCAGCGTCGTCATCTATAAAACCAATAACATGCTGCAAATTGGCCGTGTCTTTTTCAATGAGCCTTTTAGTGAGTTGCCCTGATATGCCTGCGCCAAAAATAAGGATGGCTTCCTCCTGTCCTTTGTCACGGGTATATTCAAGGTAAAGGAGTTTGACCACAAAACGCCCTGCAATGACAAAAGCAGTACTGAAAATGAACTCCATGATGAGCACAGAATTCGGAAACAAGTATAAGCCATCGAGTTGATAAAATCGGACCATGCTCCCTAAAATAAAGAGGAGTGAGGTGCAGATTTCTGCCATAAAAATACGTTTGAAATCGGCAGTAGAGGTATGCCGAACTAGGCCCTGGTGGATCTGAAAAGCTGCGAATACCAGTAATTTGATGGCAATAAAGTACCAAATTGACTTTGATAAAATTGCCCACTCCGTTTGTATCAAAGAAAAATCCGCTTTGAGGTCAAAGCGGATTAGATAAGCAAAAAATAAGGCAAAAAGATGGATGAGTAGGTCAAAAACGACAATTACCCATCTTGGTGTATTTTTCTTGAGTTCGAGCACACACAAAGATAGCAATTAATGCTATTCTCTAACGAGGTGTACCAAGCCATGTTTTTCAATTTCATCGCCGGCATTGGTAATGGTGCGGGCAACGTAAAAATACACGCCTTCTTCCATATCGTTGTTTTTCTCGTCTGTTCCGTCCCACTGGAAAGCCGGGTCAGTAAATTCTCTAACCGTATTGCCCCAACGATTGACGATAATGCATTCAAAGGAGCTGAGACCTCCGTAGAATAACATTTGGAAATAATCATTGTTGCCATCTCCATTAGGAGTAAATACGTTGGGTAGTTCGATATCACAGAAATAGAATTCGATGCTTGCGGTGTCTATGATGGTTCCGCACATGTTGGTTGCGGAGATCAAGTAGTTACCTGGTTCTGTAACCTGAATAGTAGGGGTGTTAGCGCCCGTGCTCCACAAGTAAGAAACATTTTGCGGTTGTTGAACGGCTGCTAGTGTGGCGGTTTCTCCGATACATAAGGTTGTGTCAATAATGGAGGTGAAAGGGTCTGCCACAAACGTAAGGCTAAATGTTTCGTTGAAATTACAAACGGTATCTTGAAGGTTGATCAAGTAAATGCCTGCGGTGTCAGCGGTAATGAGCGGGTTTTGGCCACTTGCATTGCTGAAGGTGATTTCGGGAGAATTTGAAGTCCAGTTGCTGCCGGTGTAAGAAAGCACCCCGGCTACTTGTAGGGTGAGGTTACAAAGCACGGTGTCTACCATTGGGGAAATAGGAGCAGGAATACTGTCTACGGTGATTAAGGTACTGTCTGCACAGCCAATTTGGTCGATGACCGTAACCCAATAGGTACCTGAGTTTAGATTGTTGAATGCACCCGTTGGGCTTGTACCTACGAGTGTTGGACCTTGGTGTAGTACAAATACATATGGTGTTACACCGAGTGTGGAGCTCGTTGTGATGGAACCGTCTTGTAAGCTGCAAAATTCAAGAGTGCTGGTGGTTTGCCCGAGGATGGGATTGGTAGAAGGGTAGATGGTGGCGCTGGTGGTGTCAAAACAGCCATTTACGTCTTCTACATAAATCTGGTAAACCCCAGGAACTAAGTTTTGGAAGAGCGGACTCGCGGAGAATGTAGACCCATTGTTCAGGCTATATTGGTAATTCGGGGTTCCGCCGTTGATGGTCAGGTCTATGACACCGTTGTCGAGGCCGCAGGTGGTGGTGGTCACCACCATATTGCTGATCTCCACTGAATCGACGCCAGTTAAAGCTGCTTGGAGCGTGTCTGAGCAGTTGTTTTGATCGACGAGAATAATGGTGTAGTTATTGGCATTGAGACCAGCGAAAGTATCGTTTGCTTGGAAGTTTTGTCCGTTATCGATGCTGTAGGTGTAGCCTCCTGCACCTCCTGACGAGCTGGCAACTAAACTACCATTGCTACTACCACAAGTTGGGTCGAATTCTTGGATGCTGTCAATTTGCGGGTAAGAAATAGATAAAGTAATGGTATCGTAGCAGGTGTTGGTGCTGTCGGTCATCATGACGATGTAGCTGGTGGTACCCGTTGGTGAAACTGGCGTTGGGTTGTTGCCCGTGTAGACACCTGTAGGGTAAGAGTAGTTGTCGTGTAGCCACGTAATGGTGTAACTAGGAATGGTTGCTGAAATGGCGATGTTGTCAAGACCCCAGTGATCAAATGCAGCACCTGAAACGGCAAGTTGGGTCCAGCGGAATTTGGTAGTGGCCGTTTGCGCTGCAACTGGAATGTTTTCGCAGTATTGGTTCCAGGAGGTCATGTAAGAGTCATAGCCTCCGTTTGGACTCCAGTAGTTCATGGTGGTCCAGGTTGCGCCAGCATCGATAGAGTACTGAAGGTAGACACCTTCACTCGCTAAATCGGGACCCTCGCAAGGAGACGCTTGTGCTTGAATGGCATAGCGCATTTCAAAACAGACGGTACCGCCTGCAGAAACATCGAGCGGAACGGTAGCCATGACGCGTGGAGCGACAGATTGGTTACCCATCCACATGAAATCTGAGCCGTCTAAGGAAGGAACACCGCACGTGTTGTTGGCGATGGTTACCACTTGGGAGAAATCCCAACCAACAGGTTGGCCTGCGTTGAAGTTTTCACCAAAGGCGACAACACTAGTTCCGGAGCCATTGACACTCAGAATAGTAGAGCCGTTACAGGGCACGATGGTATCTTGAGCGATAGCTTGAACCGTACATTGGGCTTGGGCGTTCTGGATAAAACCAAAACTAAGCGCGATTCCGGCAATGAGGTATTTGAAGTTCATGGGTAGTATAGCTAGAAGAAAAAAGAAAAGGTTACTGCACCGTAACGTGTAAAATGTTGTAATCGGTGAGTTTGGTTTTGGTGAGGTGTGCCGGCATGTGATCGAAGATCGTTAGGCCGAAGTTGTTGCGATCTAGGCAAACCCCTTGAAGTGTTTGATTCGGTTGCAAAGTTTGCGTGTAGATGTATTCTTCGTGGCCGCAAGTTGCACAGTTTTCGTCGTAATATAATTCAAAGCTATAAGAGACATTTTTGACTTCATTCGTGGTGTTGGTGATGGTCAAGGCAATTAAATCTGCTTCATAGCCCTCTGAAGGCACGTCGCAATGGAGTGGTGCAGTGGTGATTTTGATGCCAGCTTGCTCGATAGATTTTTGAGCGAAAAGAGCGCTGCTTCCGAAGAGCAAGCAAAATAATGTAGTGCGGAGTTTCATATAGAAAGTTTAGTTTTGTACGTTGACGCAAACAATCCTACTTTGGTTGCATGCGATGTAAATTTAATTTAAAATTTTCAACCTTGAAAGAAATTGAACGCAAGTTTCTTGTAGCGAATGAGTCCTGGAAGGCTGCTAATTGTATTGGTCAGCGCGAATTAAAACAAGCCTATTTATTGCGAGGAACAGATCGTTCGGTCCGTATTAGAGTCACAGACAACATGGCATTTTTCACCATAAAGCTAGGCACGGGCCTTACGCGCAGTGAGTTTGAGTATGAAATTCCTCAAGACGAGGCCAATGACATGATCGAAGAAGCCAACTTGCCGTGTCTGCACAAAACGCGTTATTACATTCAAAATGGCACAGACACCTGGGAGCTCGATGTATTTCATGGGGCTTTAGACGGGCTCCTGATTGCCGAATTAGAACTTGAATCCGAGGATCAAACTTTTGACAAGCCGAGTTGGTTGGGTCAAGAGGTTACTTTTGATCCTGCTTACCTCAATTCGAATCTCATCGATCGCTTGTAAAGCCGTCTAAATCTTTTCTTTTGCGAGGTCTTGTGCTAGTAAGTCTATACAAGTACAACCCATTTCAATTTCGAATAGCGCTTCCAAATCTTCGATTGTTGTCCAACTCGCCCAAAGTGTTTGGTCTTCTGTGATGCAACTGAATTCGTGCGCGGCAATTTTTTTGGCGTAATTTTTCAGTACGAGTTCGTCGTCCCAAAATTCTTCTTCAATCAAATAGATACTGCCTTCAGCGTGCTCATCGATGAGCATTTCGGGGTCGATTTGTCGGGCCCACGTTACAAATGAAGCTCTTGGCCTGACAAAAACGAATCCGCGATTGACTAGATTCATAATGTGATAATTTTGTTGTTCGTATAGTTCATCCAAATCGTTTTTTTCTTTGGTTTGGCGTAGAAGATGTAACAAAAGCCTCGGAAATCGGGGGTACCGGTGTTCCATTTCACCCAATTCTTAACTGATATAGGATTGGAACTCGAAACCAAAATGATTTCTTTTTTTCCGATCATGAAAAATGCATGATTCAAAGACCAAATCTGACCTGTGTTGAGGCCAACACTTGATTTATTTTTACCCGCTTGGTCCAGCCAGTTATAAAAGGCTTCTGTACAGCTGCTTGAATCTTTGAAAATCCAACGTTGGTATGCGTAGTTTTGTTGACTGGAGTCTTTCAATTGAAAGCGTTGAATTACTGGTGTAAACCGGTCTAAAAAATGAGTTTCACGGATGCTATCGAGGAAGATTTGCGCTATGCCTAAGCCAGAAGAATCATTGGCATAATAGTTGAGATAGGCTTGAAGTGTATCTGCGGGGTTTTCTTTTGCCTTCAGACTGTTTTTTTTGGCTGCTTTTGGCCTGATGTCTTCTAAAGAAACTGACTTTTGAGGAGCATCTTCGCCACATGCGAAAAAAAATAGGATCAGTAGTGCCAAAAGATAGCCGGGTAGTTTTGTCAAAGCACGCATCTTTTTAATTAATTTTGAACAAATTTAACAACAATGAAACAATTCAGCCTCTTTATTCTGCTCGCTTTACTAGCGGTCTCTTGCGGAACAAAAATCCCATACACAACAGCTATTCGCGACGAATTCAGCCTTGACGCCGAAGAAAAATTACGCCAGGTTCAATTTTACACGTCCCATACCATCATCCTCAATCAGGTCAACAAACAGTCCAGCGAACTCACTACCCAAAATGGTGCGCTCGTATCGAGTTCCAATTCTCAATCCGAATCTGTCGTGATCCCTGCCGGCACGCGTTGTATTTTTGAAGGTTTTGGCGATGCAGGTCAGCTTCTCGTTCGATTTGAAACCGGAGACCAACGTTTTATTCCATTTGCCACCAAAACAGACGGTGCAAGCGTCCGCCGCTATTATTTTGATGCAGATTGGTCTGCCCAAGGCGGAGCTCGTGTCAAATACGGTGGCAACGACTACAAAGTAGACCTCACCCGCGGAGCACCTCGCGCTGCTCATTTACTTGTTGTCAAGAAAAAACTAGAGCGCACCAAGCGCAAAGAACGCGTCGTCCGCGGTTTAAAAGTATAATTTCAAATGTCCGATCAACAACCCATTTTGTACCAAGCCCATTCTTTCTCTCCCGAAGAACTCCTTGTCATCTACAAAAAACTTGTCTTACCTCGCCTCATCGAGGAGAAAATGCTCATTTTGCTTCGGCAAGGAAAAATCAGTAAATGGTTTTCGGGTTGGGGTCAAGAAGCCGTATCGGTTGGTTGTGCCTACGCCATGGCAGACCACGAATACATACTACCGATGCACCGCAACTTAGGGGTGTTCACGACCCGTCAAATTCCGCTGCAGCGTTTGTTTGCGCAATTTCAAGGCAAGGCCGATGGCTATACAAAAGGCCGAGACCGCAGCTTTCATTTTGGCACCCAAGACCACAAACTAGTAGGCATGATCTCCCACCTCGGGCCCCAATTAGGGATTGCCGACGGTATTGCCTTAGCTGCAAAAATTCGCCAAACAAAAGATACAACCTTAGTATTTACAGGTGATGGCGGCGCATCTGAAGGTGATTTTCACGAAGCGCTCAATGTTGCCGCCGTATGGCAATTACCCGTCATTTTCGCCATAGAAAACAATCGCTGGGGCCTCAGTACGCCATCTTCTGAGCAGTTCCGCTGCAAGCAATTCATCGACAAAGGAATTGGCTATGGCATGGACGCCATTCAAGTAGATGGCAACGACATCCTTGCCGTCATCGAAACAGTGCGCCAAATTCGCGCTCAAATTCAAGAAAATCCGCGCCCATTTATCCTCGAGCTCATGACCTTCCGAATGCGTGGTCACGAAGAAGCGTCCGGAACCAAATACTACCCCGAAGGCCTACAAGCCGAATGGGAACCCAAAGATCCCGTTACCAATTTTGAGGCTTATTTATTGAAAAGCGAAATCATTGATCAAGCATCCATCGAAGCGCTTAAAATTCAACTCAAAGAAGAAATCCAAGAGGCCTTCGATATAGCCAATGCTGCGCCTAAGATCATCCCGAGTCTTGAACAAGAAATGGCTGATGTCTATGCACCACATTCATTTCAAGCAATTGTTTCGACCGAACCAAGTGCCGAAGTCCGCTTCATAGATGCCATCCAAGACGGCTTGCGCGTGGCTATGCAAAAACATCCCGAACTCGTCTTAATGGGGCAGGACATTGCGGAATACGGCGGCGCTTTTAAAGTCACCGAAGGATTCGTAGAAGAATTTGGCAAAGACCGCGTTCGCAATACACCGCTTTGTGAGTCTGCGATTATCGGAGCAGGTTTAGGGCTCAGTATTGCGGGTATGAAAGCCATGGTCGAAATGCAATTTGCCGATTTTGTCAGTGTTGGTTTCAATCAGATTGTCAATAATTTGGCCAAGTTGCACTGGCGTTGGGGTCAAAATGCAGATGTTGTGGTTCGGATGCCTACAGGTGCGGGAACGGCAGCAGGTCCTTTCCATTCGCAAAGCAACGAAGCCTGGTTTGTCAAAACTCCAGGACTCAAAGTCGTGTATCCGTCTAATCCGCAAGACGCCAAGGGCTTGCTTTTGGCCGCTTTCGAAGATCCGAACCCCGTTATCTATTTTGAGCACAAGTATCTCTACAGAAGTTTAAAAGGCGAGGTTCCAGCGGGTTACTACAACACGCCAATAGGAAAAGCCGCTACCGTCCAAACAGGCCAAGACCTCACCATCATTACTTACGGTTTAGGCGTTCATTGGGCCATAGAAGCCGCGGCTGAACGCCCCGACTATACCTTTGAAATCTTAGATTTGCGTACCCTTCTGCCCTTGGATATCGACGCAATAGTTGCCGCAGCGAGCAAAACGGGCCGCGTTTTGGTTCTTCATGAAGATACCATAACAGCCGGAATTGGCGGCGAACTCGTGGCCTTGATCAACGAACATTGTTTTGACCAGCTAGATGCACCTGTATTGCGTGTGGCCTCTCTAGATACCCCTGTTCCCTTTGCCGCCGATCTCGAGCAACAATTCCTTGCCCAACGCAGGTTATTACCTACTATTGACAAACTTTTGGCCTACTGAAAACCTTGAAAGTCAAGCCGCTTTTTAAGTATTTTGCCATTCTTTTACTCGGCATGAGTGTGCTGCGTTTGTTGTTTACCCTTCAAAACGCCGCATTTTTCAAAGAAATAGATCCCGCACTTTTTCTAATAGGTTTTTACTTCGACGCCGTTACCGTTGCGCTGCTAGGTTTGCCGCTCTTCTTGCTGCATTTGCCCTTTTCTTTTGGTGCGCGTTTTCAAGTGGTCCAACAAAGAATAAGTCAAGTTTATTTGTTGTTGATCGGCCTACTTATCTTAGTGCTCAATAGCTGGGATATCGCTTACTTTTCCTACACTCAAAAGCGTTCTGGCTTCAGTTATTTTGTGCATCTACTTACAGGTACCGAAACCAGTTCACTCGCCGGTGAATTCTTAATGGAGTTTTGGTGGTTGCCTTTGGTGTTCATCGCTTTGCTCTATTTGCTGCTCCGCCCACTTATGCAACTCGAGAAACCAGCAGTAGCGCCGCCATCGCGCATGCGGCTCTTGAAATTTGTAGCGTTGTTTTTGTTCGTAGTGGTTTTGGGTAGGGGTGGCGTGCAATTGCGTCCGATCGGTATTATAGACGCCACAGCATACAGTAGTCTAGAGCAAGCGCCCATTGTTCTCAATACAGCATTTACGGTTCTCAAAACCTCCGACGACGGTGCAGTCAATGCGCTCCAATTGCATCGCCAAGCTGAACTGCGGCGTTTGCTCCCTCAAAAAGGCAAAGAACCCTTCGCAGTTTTGCCTCCAAATACCAATGTCGTTATCCTACTTTTAGAGAGTTTTGGCACCAACTATGCGGGGCCAAATAGTCCGCAATCTTTTACACCGTTTCTAGATTCGCTGCTCAAACAAAGTTTATTTTTTGAATACGCGATAGCCAATGGCCGAACTTCCATGGATGCCGTACCTGCGGTGCTTGCCGGAATGCCGTCTTGGTTGCCAGAATCCTACATCCTCTCGCCTTACTGTAGTAATCAGCTCAATAGTTTGCCTCAAATTCTGCAATCCAAAGGATACCAAACCTCTTTTTATCACGGCGCCAAAGAAGGCTCTATGAATTTCAAGAGCTTTACCAAAGCACTTGGTATTGAAAACTACAAAGGCCTGGAGTCCTATCCGAATCAAGCTCATTTTGATGGCAATTGGGGGGTCTGGGATCACCATATGTTGCATTATTTTGGCCGTGAACTCGGTAAAATGCGCCAACCTTTCTTCAGTAGTATTTTTACCCTGAGTTCGCACCATCCGTATATTTTGCCTTCAACAATGAAGCAGCGCTTTCCATCAGGGCCCGAGCCACTTTGCCAGACTATTGCTTACACAGACGACGCACTTCAACGTTTTTTCAAGCGCTATTCTAAGGAAGCTTGGTTTCAGAACACATTGTTTATCATCAGCGCAGATCACGTTGGTCCTACACGACAAAAACAGTTTCAGACCTTAGATTGGCGCTACCGTATCCCCATCGCATTTTATCACCCAACTTTGCCTATCTCAAAACCGAGTAAAGGCGTTGTATTTCAGCAAATTGACATCATGCCAACGGTCCTGGACTTGCTAGGTTTGCCACCATTGCCTTTCCAATTGGGCTCTTCTTGTTTCGATACCGAACAAAGCCAAAAAATGGTCTATGACAACGGCAACTTACTCTCCTTCATCTACAACGGCACCAATTTATTGCCCATCGCCTGGACACACGGCGTAACTCGAGATTACACCAAAGACCAAGCCCTCATAAGTCAAAAAATGAGTGCACTCTACCAACATTACATCAATAGTTTACTGCAAAACCGCTGTAGTCGCGCAACGTTAAAGGGTCGCTTACCATAGAATTCCTTATCTTTGCGCTTTCAAAGCAAGCATCCTATGGCAGAAAAAAAAGTAACCCGTCAAGAAGATTACGCAACCTGGTACAACGATCTCGTCTACAAAGCGGACCTCGCCGAGCATTCTGATGTGCGCGGTTGTATGGTTATCAAACCTTACGGATACGCCATCTGGGAAAACATGCGCGATGTCCTCGATGCCAAATTCAAAGAAACCGGACACTCCAATGCGTATTTCCCACTATTTATTCCGAAAAGTTACCTCAGTAAAGAAGCTGCACACGTCGATGGCTTTGCCAAAGAATGTGCAGTAGTTACGCACTATCGCCTCAAAAACGCCGAAGATGGCAGTGGCGTCATTGTCGATCCAGATGCCAAGCTCCAAGAGGAGCTGATCGTGCGTCCAACATCCGAGACCATCATCTGGAATTCTTATAAAAACTGGATTCAATCCTACCGCGATCTTCCCATTCTGATCAATCAGTGGGCCAATGTCGTGCGTTGGGAGATGCGTACGCGTTTATTTTTGCGCACTGCCGAATTCTTATGGCAAGAAGGACATACCGCCCACGCCACCAAAACCGAAGCCATCGCCGAAGCTGAGCAAATGCTCGATGTCTACGCTGATTTCGCCGAAAACTACATGGCCATGCCCGTTCTTAAAGGTCGCAAAACAGCAAGTGAACGCTTTGCAGGAGCTGAAGATACGCTTTGTATTGAAGCACTGATGCAAGACGGCAAAGCGCTGCAAGCAGGCACGAGCCATTTCCTTGGTCAAAATTTTGCCAAAGCATTTGAAGTTAAATTCGCAGACAAAGAAGGCAAACTCGACTACGTTTGGGCTACCTCTTGGGGCGTTTCTACGCGCTTAATGGGTGCACTCATCATGACACATTCCGACGACGAAGGATTGGTTGTTCCACCTGCATTGGCCCCGACCCAAGTAGTTGCCGTTCCAATCTATCGCACCGAAGAAGAACGCGAGCAAATTACCGCTAAATTCAAGCAGCTAGCACTTGAATTTAAAGCACAAGGCATCCGTTTCAAATACGACGACGACGACAACCGCCGTCCGGGCTGGAAATTCGCAGAATACGAGACCAAAGGTGTTCCGGTGCGCTTGGCAATGGGCCCACGCGATCTCGAAAACGGAAAAATTGAAGTCGCTCGCCGCGATACCAAAACCAAGGAAACCCTTGATTTTTCCAACCTTGTACCGACAATTGCTGCGCTGCTTCAAGATATCCAAGGTAACCTCTTGCAACGCGCCAAAGATTTCCGCGCCGCCAACACCCATACCGTTGACTCTTATGAGCAGTTCAAAATTGAAATCGAAAAAGGTGGTTTTTTCTTAGCTCATTGGGATGGCTCCCCCGAAACCGAAGAGCTCATCAAGCAAGAAACCAAAGCAACCATCCGTTGTATTCCTTTTGATCAGGCACCTGAGCCCGGTTTTTGTATGGTGACAGGTAAGCCATCAGCCGGTCGTGTTGTTTTTGCCAAAGCCTATTAATGGCAGTATTTGCCTTTAAAGATTTTACAGTTCGTCAAGAAAGGAGTCCTTTAAAGGTCAGTACAGACGCTATCCTGTTGGGTGTAAGCGTCCAGCTCCCTCAAACTACCATAGAGGTTTTGGATGTCGGGACCGGCTCAGGAGTCATTTCTCTGCTCTTGGCTTCACGCTTTGCAAAAGCACAAATCACAGGCATAGACCCCGATGAAGGTGCTTTCGCAGATGCGCAATTCAATTTTTCACGAGCTAAATTTGCCCCTCAATTAAGCGCGCTTCACTGTGCGTTGGAAAGCTTGCCGAACGAGAAAAAATACGATGTCATCGTTTCTAACCCGCCTTACTTTTTAGATAGTTTGCCTTCTCAAATGGAAGCTGCCCAAACTGCCAAACACATCAGTAGGCAAGCTTTTTTTGCGTTGTTCGAGGAAATGATGTTGCGCTGCAAAGAGGACGGTCAGATTTGGCTCATTTTACCTGCTGAGCTCGCCCTGCAAACGCAAGCCTACTTTGAGCAACGGGCTTGGGGTCTTGCCCACAAACTTCAATTTCATGCCAATCCAGCTAAACCCAATAAACTTTGGGTCATGTGCCTGCAGAAAAACGCGCAGATGCCTTCCGTTAAGGAGTATATGATTAGAGACGCCGATGGGAGCTACCACGCCGATTACCGCAAGCTTGCCGGGCCCTTTCATGACCGTCCGCTTTAAACTTTCTTTTTGAGTCTTTTGAGATCAGTACTCAGGCCAATTGTCTGGATACTGCCCGCTTTAGAATAAAATTGAACAGCGTAGTCGAGGTCAAAACGTTTGACGTGTAGGCGCGTGCCAAAAGAAAAACCAGCAAGACCTGGAAAATCTTCGAGTTTGAGTTGTTGGCGTCGGTTGTAGTCGAAGCCCATACGCAGCTGAATTGCGCCTTTCGGGATCAATTCGAGCTGAAAATGGAGGTGGTTGGCAATTTTTTCACCAAAGGAGGGGATGTAGATAGGAATGGTATCGCCTGTAAGTGGATCTAAAGTTTCTTTGGCATTTGGATCGAGCCAAATGTTTTGAGAACGGTTCAGAGAGTGCCCAATTAAATGAAAACGAAAAGGCGCATGTGCCAAACGGTAGCTCACTCCTGCGTAGATGTCAAGGGGTAATTTGGATGCGGCTTGCGGCGTATAATCTTTCAAGATCAACCCCGCGTTTCTAAGGCCAATTGTAGCTACAAACAGTTCTTTAGGATGAATGAGGAGCGCAGACAAATTAGTAGAAACCCCAAAGGCACTAAAGCGTTCGAGATGAGACCCAAGGATATTGAACTGCGCACCTAAACGGAAATAAGGATTGGGTGCGTAAGCATAGCTGGTGCCAATGTTGTAGTCCAGCGCATTAAAAGTACCAAGTAGCTGTCCTTCTGCATTCGTTTGATTGAAATCACCGTAGTTCATGTAGCGAACATATGGTGCAAATACACCCCATTTTGTTTGGAGCGCTCCCACGAGTGTGCCGTAATGAACACCACTCGGTAAGATGCCCACAGAGGTGTGGTATTGTTGTTTCATTGCGGCATCGAGCAAAGCGGGTTGGTCTAGGCTCAGGCCTACTTCTTTATCCTGAAGCGCATATAGCTGCCCTCCAACTCCTGCGTTTTTGGCGTTGTCGAGTTGGTTTAAGTAGGTGAACGCTTGTGTGCCCCATGTATATTGGGCCTGCGCACAGAAAATTGAGCCGAAAAGAAAGAGGCAAACGTATTTCATAAGCAATAAACGCATAACGTGCTAAGAGATTGTGAAAATACAACAAAAAACAGCGACTTGCACTTTGGAACAATAATTGTATAGACCCAAAACATGAAGCCTACAAGTATCCCTCACCAGCAATTTGAAAGCCTCTATGTTGCTCAGCAACGGTTTTTCAAGCACATTATTGCGCGCTATTTTGATGGCGCCCAACAACAAGATGTTCTGCAAGACTTTGCACTTCATTTGTATGCCTTGTTTACCCAAAAACATGCTGCAGATGCACATCTTTTTGACTCCAAAGCTTGGTTGAGAACGGTTTTGGTTCACTATTGTATTTCGCAATTGCGCAAGGATAAGGCACAAAAAAACAGCGTGTGGAAGCAAACTACTGTCCATCATGTACTTGTTGCTCAGGAGGCCAGCAATTTACACGAGCTCGAACTGCAAACGCTTTATTTACAAGCGTTGGGATGTGTTACTAAAAAAGAAGCCTTGATTTTAAAGATGAAATACGAATACAAGCGCAGTTCCAAGGAAATTGAACGCAGACTCGACGTGCAATACGTCGATGTCTTGATTGCGCGTATCAAAGCAAAAATCAAGAAGAAAATGGGTCGAATGGAGCTAGATTGGCTCTGATCATTTAGAATTCGAGGTGACGTTCTTTTTTATCAGGGTAGATATCCGCAATGGTGACCAAAATACCTGTTTCTTCGACGTTGCCAAAATCGGCATTGACAGCGGTGTCAAATGTACGCATGGTGGGTGATAGGTTCATGTAAATATTCATGAGCGGTGGTATGAACGTACCGCGCTCTCGCACAAACTGATTGAGGATTTTAAAGGCATCCTTAAATTCCAAGCCTTCAATTTGAGGAAGGTAATTGTGGCCACTCCTGAAATCAAGGGGGTGATAAGCGCGCAACAAATGATCGTTGTCGGGAAAGAAGTAATGCAAGAATTGCAGTAAAAAGTCACGGCCTTCATGGTCGTAGTCTGGATACATGGTAACCTTGCCAAAGAAGTACTTGATTTCTGGATAAAAACGGATCAGTGCACCGAGACCATCCCAAATGTTGTCGAGCGCAAACAAACCTTTCTTAGGATTGACTTGAGGTTGAAAATTGGGCTGTACCCAGCTTCTGCCTAATTCAATTGTATAGGGTAGAAAATCAGTTTTGAAAGGTTCGGTAAATTCAAAATAGTGTACCGTTGACAGATGAAAGGCGCCCTCAGTATCTTTGGCCTCGCTGCAAACTTTGTAGCGGTAGCCTCCGATGATTTCTTGGTCTTCTACCGACCAAACGATGAGTTGCTCGTATGCGTAGGGTCCGAAATCGTGCTCGTCTAGGTCCAGGGCTTCACCTGTTCCGCCGCCAGCTGCTCGAAACGTAAGTTCGCGCAAGCGTCCGATTTCTTGTAGAACCGCCGGCGAGTTACTGGCATTGACTCTGTATATCTCATTGCCGCCTTTACGGGTGCTGCGCAGAAAGCGCTCTGCATTTAATTCTTGGCGCAATACAGCTCTGTCTATAGGGTCAATTACTTTTTTCATAGCTTGGTTTGAGACTGTAAACATGGTTTTTTACCCAATTGGCTGCACTGTAGTCGTCGAGCGTTTTGGGAATGATTTCATTGGTAAGTGGCGCGCCAATTACAAAAGATATTTTGCCTTTTTTTTGCTTGTACATTTCGTCGGCCAGCAAGAACATTTCTATATTGGCCTTGATGCCCAAGCGTTTGCGCCATCTATTGATGCGGTAAAAAGTCTTGGATAAGCGCCCATCGATGTAAATCGGGATGATGGGCCGGTTCAGTTCTCGGGCGTAGGTCACAAAGGTTTTTTTCCATTCGGGCTCAATAATCTGGCCATAGTGAATGCGCGTCACCATTCCTGCAGGGAAGATGATGACTACTTGTTCTTTTTCAAAGGCACCCCGAATGTTTTGACGCACACCACCATTGTTGCGACCAAATTTATTGATGCCTACAAACAAGTTGGAAAGTTGCTTGATATTTAATAATAAATCATTGACAATTAAAGCAACATCCGGACGCTTTTCTCGGATAGCGTGAATGAGTGCAACGCCATCCATGCCACCCAACGGATGATTCAAGGCTAAAATTGCACCCCCGGTTTCGGGGATGTTTTCCAAACCTTCAACAGAGACTTCGATATCAAAGTATTTGACAATGGCTTCGCAAAAGGCGTGGTCTTGAAGGTGGCCATTTTCAAGTAGAAAAGCGTTGATTTCGTCTTGGTGCAGTTTTCTTTTGAGAAAAGACAATACAAAGCGCGGCAACCACTTGAGCAAACGTGGGTTCTTGCTCTGGATGAGTGCCTCTAAATCAATTAAATCTTGCCTTGACATGCCGTAAAATTAAGAGGAATAATCGAAAGAAAGTTGGAGCCCGTCGAAAGCCAAGCTGACATTCGCAGGAAGTTTGGCACTAACGTCTGCGTGCAAGCCAAACAGATGCGAAATATGGGTGAGGTAGCTATGTTTGGGCTTGAGTTGTTCGATGAGTTGGAGTGCCTCTGCCAAATTGAAGTGCGAAGGATGGGGAAATTCATGGAGTGCATTGATAATAAGAATGTCAAGCCCTTGCAGTTTTTCTTTTTCTTCTGGAGTAATGGTCTTGGCGTCGGTGATGTAGGCCAGTTTTCCGAATCGGAAGCCCAAAACCTGCATTTTGTGATGCCATACTTCAACAGCTTCAAAAGAGTGCGCACCAATTTGAACGCTTCCTTTGTCCATATGATGGATGGCAAAACGCGGTACTCCGGGGTAAGGATCCGCTTCAAAAGCATAGTAAAATTCTCGCTTGAGCGCTTGTTCCACTTTTGGGGTGCAATAGACTGGAAAATGATCTTGGCGCTTGTAATTAAAGGCGCGGATGTCGTCTAGGCCTGCAATATGGTCTTTGTGTTCGTGGGTCAATAAAATGGCATCGAGGTGTTGGACTTTTTCTCGAAGCATTTGTGCGCGAAAATCGGGGCCGGCATCGATTCCGAGCACCAAACCAGGCAATTCTACGAGTACGCTTGCACGCAAACGTTGATCTTTAGGGTTGTGAGACTGACAAGTAGGGCAGAGGCAAGCGATAACAGGCACACCTTGTGAAGTGCCCGATCCTAAAAAGGTGAGTCGGCCTGTTGATTGCGCACTCATTTTTGGACAGGGTTGAGATTGATGCGTTTTTGTCCGATTGGTTTGCGCATAAACTGATGCACAATTGTTTTGTTGTCGCGGTTTTCTTTTTCGACATTGATGTAGCGGGCCCAATGCAGTGGTTCTTTGCCATGAAAATGGAAAGGTGCGTAACCAAAGCCTCTATAAATGCCATTTTCTATCCAAACCAAGCTTTTTTCTCCTTTATTGCGGCCTTTGTCCACGAGAAAGAAGGTGTCGCCGTTGAACTGCAGCTGATCGATGTATTGCTGGACACGTGCGTTGTAGGCAGCAGGGTCTTCTTCTTGGACACAAGCCCCTTTGCACTGTGCAATAGTGTAGTGAAAGCACGCTCCTTGTGTAGGGTAGAGGTAACATAACTTTTGACACAATTCGAGTTGGCCCGCTATATGCTCGAGATAAGACTGCGCTTCTTTTTTTGAAGTAAATTGAATCAGTGGTTCTTCTGTTTTTTTGGCCGTACTTTCAATTTTAAGCCTCAGGTAGCCGTCAAAATCTTGCTGGTCATAGAGCCCATAAGGAAACAAGCTTTTGCGCAACTTGCGGTTGTAAATGGGTTTGTGTTCTTTGATAAGGTTGGATTCGAGCAGCATGGCAATGAGCTCAGAGCCGGTGAGTTCGTATTCCACACGGCAAATATCTTGGATCATTTGCAATCCTTTTGCCGTTTTGTTGTTGCGCAAGTGCTGTTCGATGCGCTTCTTGATATGTACACTTTTACCGATATAAATCAGTTGATTGAATTCGTTGTACAATTTGTAAATTCCCGTTTTGTTGGGTAGTTCTTCGATGCTTTCCAAACTTAAGTTGGGGTGCACAGACTTGGGGTTGAGCACATCTTGCACAAAAGTTTGAAGTTGATTTTTGTCCTTTTGAATCAAGATCGAGAAAAGCGCGGCTGTGGCTTTCGCATCGCCATCTGCGCGGTGTCTGGCCGCATTCGGAATACCGAGGTCAGCACAAATTTTACCGAGGCTATAAGAAGCGTGACCCGGGAGTACAATGCGCGCAGCTCTTACCGTGCATAGCTGCGGCATTCTGAATTCGAAGCCGAGTCGTTTGTATTCGCTTTTGAACATGCCGTAATCGAAGGCAACGTTATGGGCAACAAATATGCAGCCTTCGCAAAATTCCAAGATCTGCTTGGCCAGCTCATAAAATTTAGGGGCGTTTGCCACCATTTTGTCGGTGATGCCCGTCAGTCTGACGATGAATTCTGGAATGGCTTGTTCGGGATTGACGAGGCTTTGAAAGTGATCAATGAGCTGATGACCGTCGTGTTTGTACATGGCCAACTCCGTAATTTTGGAGTCTTTGGTATGGCCACCGGTTGTTTCGACATCGACAATCACATAATTCATATCTACGAAGTTAGAAAAAAGCTCGGGTCTGCGTTTTTGTCTGCTTTCAATTTTTTCGTTTTCTTTGACAAAAAATTGCAATTCATGAAAACATCTTTCTTTTTATTCTTCGCTTTGATCACTAATGCGCTATTGGCACAAAGTAACCTCAGTATTTTTAATAACAATGGCCAACAATTTTATGTGGTTTTGAATGGGATTCGTCAGAACTCCAAGCCAGAAACAAACGTGCAAGTTTCCCAAATCAAAAATGGCAGCTATGCGGTTAAAGTCATTTTTGCCGACGGAAAAACACCAGATATCGACAAGAATTTCATGATAGATGCTCCTTACGATATCACGGCCCGTATTGTATTCAAAAAAGGAAAAGGAAAATTGCAATTGATGGGTCAAGAACCTACTCATGGTGTAATCCAAGAAGCGGTGGTATATCGCCCAACCGATGCGGCGGTTTATTCAGATGCGGTTGTTGTCAATTCAAGTACAAATCAAAATGCAGGAGCCGCACAAATCACTCAGACACTTCCGGTTCAAACGACCACAACAACTCAAACGACAGGAACTGGAAATGCGACGGGTCTGAATATGAACATGAATGTTCAAGAAACAACGACAAATACGACGGTCACGAATACGAACACCAATTCAAATCCGAATGAAAATGTCAACCTCAATATGAATTTGTCTGTTGGCGGTGTGAATGTCAACTTGAATGCCAACGCGAGTGGAACAGGTCTCGGTGCTGGAACAACAGTCAGCGAAACAACGACTACAACCACCACGTCTTCGAGCACAACTGTGAGTCAAAATCAGCAACCAGGACGCGTAGTTAACTGCACCCAAACCATGAACCGCTTGGAGGCATTTAAAGTTGAATTGCAAGATCAATCTTTTGAGGAAGATCGCCTAGAAGCACTGCAACTCGCGATGAAAAGCACTTGTTTAACGACTGCTCAAGCGGAGCAGCTCATCGACTTATTTACCTTTGACGAAAACCGACAAGAGGTTGCTAAATATTTGTCAGATCGCTTAACTGACCGCGACAACGCCGGAGCGCTTGCCATGAAGCTGACTTATGAGAGCAGTAAAATGGAATACCGCCGTTACATTAGTGAGTAACGACGGTATTTACCTTTTTTTACGAACGATTTCTTAGATCTGAACCACCTTATCTTTAGGGTGACGCACTTTGAATTCGTAATCAAATGTTTGGTTTTCCTTGGCTTTGAGCTTCAGTTTCCATTCCACAAGACCGGTTTTTTCATCGAGTGTACCTTTCCCAATAATCGACTTTTCAATCGTGATTTCAGGGTTGGTGGTAAGCGGAACTTGGTCTTGAATGACAAGGTCGATTTCTGAAGACTTGAGATTGCGTACTTCAATGCTGTAGGCAAAATTGCGCTCCTTTTTGTCTTGAATAATACGCTCCTTGCTTTGGTCTTTGAGTAAGGTACGTTTGACAATAATGTTCGGATCTTTACCTAATGATAAGTTGAGCGTGTCGTCCATAGTGGTTGGGTCAATATAGGTTTCTCCTATATAAGTCCCATCAAAAAAGATGTTGGCTTTTGCGGGAACTAATTGGAGTTCATCGAGTTTGGTCATTTGTGCCACTAAATAAACGCCAGGGTCAAGTTTAGGAACGGCATAGTAACGGAAGCTCGTATTGAGCTCCGATTGCTTGACCAATACCATCCGCACTTGGTTGTCGGAGGCAATGCTGTAATTGAGGTCAATTTTGAATTCGGCCGAAATAAGCTGCTGTACGACTGTTGTAAACGCCTCAGGTGTTAGTGCAATTTCGTCATCCTCTACACTTTGCTGGGAGTAGGCAAAACCAGAATTATACATCATAGAATTCACGGCAGGAGCCTCGCCAAGTGCTCCGCGCATCTTCGCTTTTTCATCTAAATCTTTGCGGTAAGCTTGATAGTCAATATACCAAGGGCTGAGTTCCGGTTTGGTTTTGTTGGCGTAGGGGTTGTTGGTCGAGATACTGAGCTTGACGTCGTTCCAGTCTAAACCGGTTTGTTGACGTACTTGCGCTTTATAAGTGAGGCTGATTTTTCCAGAAGCTGCTTCGCTGCGGATGTCGTAGAGTGGGGTCCAGCCAGCGTTGGAGGCTAGGTAGGTGAGGTCAATTCTGCCGGCTGCCGCCTCTTTGGCCATAAAGGTAATAATGATGCGCGGAATGCCTTTGATTTCTGGGGTAGGGTTGTTTTGTTCGGCGTAGTTGCGCAGGTCGTTGAGTCTGGTATCTAGAGATGCGATGAGGTCCGCTTTCTTGACTTTTTGTCGGTCTAAGGAGCTGATTTTCTTATTGAGTTCAGATACTTTAGTCGTGTAATAATCCACGGTAGATTTCAGTAACTGTATACTGTCATTGACTTTGCCTTGGCCTTTAACGGCGCCATTCGAGATGATGATCTTGCGTGCAGCAACCAAAACTTCGATTTCGTCGTTGATGTCGCGCAGCTCAAAATTGACCAATCTGAGTGAATCTTCAAGTGCTTTGATGGCAGCTCTGATTTTTGGAGGTAGTTCGCCTGTGTTGGTATTTGTTGCAGGCTGCGGGTAATAAAATTCGTACTTGGAGTCTAGGATAACCACCGCGCCTGTTGCTTTCACTTGAATGGTTCCGGCTGAAATTTGTGGAGAAATGCCCTCGACAATGACCTCGCTAACGCCCGCTTTGATGGTATAGTTGGCTTTGTGTTGAAGCTGCGCCCCTTGCATGTAAACAGTTACGCCAGTTAGGGAGCTCTTGACGTTGACGGGTTCGTTGGCAAATAAGGAGCATCCGAGCAGGATAAAAGTGAGGAGAAAGTTGATTTTCATATGCTTTGATTTTAGAGAGGTGTTGAATCGGGTTTTCTAACGTAAAATTAAGGGCATTATTATAAGTCGTATCTTTGTAGTCATGAAATTCGAAGATTACCCTATTGATCAAAAAATCAAAGACCAACTTGCGGTGCTCGGTTTCAGACGCCCTACCGACATCCAATACCGTGCCATAAAACACATTTTGGACGGAGAAGATGTGATGGCAGTGGCCCAGACCGGAACCGGCAAGACCGCCGCTTTTGTCATTCCGGTTTTGAACAAACTTCTCAAATACAAAAAACAAGCGAGCAACTCCGTTCAGATCCGCTGTATCGTATTGGTGCCAACACGCGAGTTAGCGCAGCAGATTACCGATGTTTTTGAGCAAATTGGCGCCCAGACAAAAGTGAAAGTCATTGGTTTGTATGGCGGCGTGGAGCAAGATGCGCAAATCAAGCAACTAAGGGTTGGTGCAGAGGTGCTCATTGCTACCCCAGGCCGTATGTTTGACCTCATTGCGCAAGGTCATCTCGACGTTTCAGGCGTACATACCCTCGTTCTGGACGAAGCTGATTTGATGTTAGATCTTGGCTTTAATAAAGATATTCAAGATATCAAGAGAAAAATTCCGGCAAAGCACCAAACGTTGTTTTTTACAGCTACCATCGACAAAAAAATCAAGTCTTTGGCCTACGACGTCGTGCGGTCGGCTATTCGCATTCAATTGTCGCCTCAGAATCCTGTTTCTAAGAATGTGCAGCATGCCGTTGCTTTCATCGAAATGGACGACAAACGGTTTTTCTTGGAAAACATGATTGGAGAATACCCCGAAGCGCGTTTTCTGGTTTTTGCCAGAACAAAAGTGCGCGTTGAAAGAATTGTCAAGGCCATGGAGCGCGTTGGCGTGCATGCCGAGGCCCTACATGGTGGTGTTCCGCAAAATGAACGCTTTGGGCTGCTCGAAAAGTTTAGAGAGGGTAAAAACCAAGTACTCATCACCACAGATGTCGCTGCGCGCGGAATTGATATTCCCAACATGGAGTACGTGATTAATTACGACCTCCCCGACAATCCAGAAAACTACGTGCACCGCTGCGGCCGAACAGGAAGGGGCAATGCCTTAGGACAGGCGCTATCGTTTTGTAGTCAGGACGAAATACCGCTGCTTGACGCCATAGAAGCCTACACCGGTGAAGAAGTGCTGCGTTACGAAATCTCAGAAGGCGAATACAAAGCCATCTTATTCGATGCCGACGACCCTACCTACAATTGGCAAAAGTTGCTCGATGAAAATGAAAATCCCGATTTTTGGGAAGATTGACATTTCTTTTGTATTTTCACTGCATTAAAATTTTTAATATACAACGATGAAAAAATTAATGCTACTTTTTGCGCTCTCACTTGGTGTAACGGCGCCCCTCCTTGCTCAAACTAAAAAGTATCACGGCGTGAGCTTTAATACTGAGCTTAAACTCGACGGTGAAAACCTTGTGATCAACGGCGCGGGTCTGCGCGAAAAATACTGGATGGATCTCTATGTTGCGGGCCTTTACCTCCCCAAAAAGACAGAAGATGCCAAAAAAGTGATCTACGACGATACCGAAATGGCCATCCACATCAAAATTATCTCAAGTAGCGTTACCCGCGAGCGCTTCATCGAGTCGGTCAACGAAGGTTTTGCTATTTCCAAACACGGCAATGCCTCCAAAGAAGAAATCAAGAAGTTTGTAGGTTTTTTTAGTGAGCCTATCAAAGACGGTGATAAAATCTACCTAGATTACATTCCTGGAAAAGGCGTCCGCGTTACCAAAAATGGCGATGTCAAAGGCACCATTCCAGGTCTAGATTTCAAAAAAGCACTCTTCGGCATTTGGTTTGGAACGCCTCCTGTTCAAGAAAGTCTCAAAAACGAAATGTTGGGCAAAGATTAGTTCATTTCCCAATCAGAAGTTCAAAAGCCACGCAAGTGGCTTTTTTTGTGTAACAAAAGTTGCAGCGCGTTTCCATTTGAATCGGTAACTTTGTCTCAAATACAGAGGATATGAAAATCGAACAAATCTATACTGGTTGTCTGGCGCAAGGTGCGTATTATGTCGTGAGTGAAAAAGAAGCCTTGATCATTGATCCCTTGCGTGAAATCGAGCCTTATCTGGCGCGTCTTGCTTCCGATGGCGTTCAATTGAAATATATTTTCGAAACGCATTTTCATGCTGATTTTGTGTCGGGTCACCTTGATCTGAGTAAGCAAACAGGTGCACCAATTGTATATGGTCCAACAGCTCAGCCTGCGTTCGACGCGCTAATTGCAGCTGATAACCAGGTGTTTACTGTTGGTAACATCCAAATTAAGGTGCTACACACCCCTGGGCACACCTTAGAATCCACAACTTATCTTTTGATCAGTGAAGAAGGTAAAGAAGAAGCTATTTTTTCTGGAGACACCCTCTTTTTAGGAGATGTTGGCCGACCTGATCTCGCTCAAAAAGCAGTTGACATGACCCAGGAGCAGTTAGCTGGTATGCTCTATGATTCACTCATGACGAAAATCATGCCTTTGGCAGACGACGTAACTGTTTATCCTGCGCATGGCGCTGGTTCAGCTTGTGGTAAAAATATGATGAAAGAAACGGTCGACACGCTGGGCAATCAGAAGCGTATGAACTATGCATTGAATCAGCCGAATAAAGCAGCTTTTATAGCGGCCGTTACAGATGGTTTACTACCTCCGCCTGCTTATTTTGGACATAATGTAGCCATGAACAAAAAGGGATACGATAGCTTTGAAGTAGTCAAAGCAAGAGCTTTGTCTCCATTGAGTCCTGAAGCATTTGAAACACTCGTTGAAGCTACAAACGCTTTGATTTTAGATACGCGTTCACCTGGTGATTTTTATAAAGGTTTTATTCCGCAGTCAGTTAATATCGGTATCAAAGGTGACTTTGCTCCTTGGGTTGGTGCATTAATTGGTGATGTTGCTCAAAAAATTGTCCTCATCACTGATGCGGGCATGGAAGAAGAAGTCATTACGCGTTTAAGTCGGGTTGGTTTTGATCATGTTTTAGGATACTTAGAAGGTGGTTTTGCTGCATGGCAAGAGGCCGGCAAAGAAATAGACCGAGTCAAGCGCATCTCAGCTGATGAATTTGCAACTCAATTCAAAGCAGGCGAATCAATGGTTATTGACGTGCGCAAAGAAACCGAGTACGAGGCAGAGCACGTCGAAGATGCCTACAGCAAGCCACTTGCTTTCATTAATGACTGGACCAAAGATATTCAGCCAAATCAACACTTTTTTATGCATTGTGCGGGAGGTTACCGCAGTATGATTGCCGCTTCAATCTTGCAAGCGCGCGGCTACCGCAATTTTACAGAAGTAGATGGTGGTTTTGGTGCCATTTCCAAAACAGCTGTGCCTACTACAGATTTCATTTGTCAAAGTAAGGTGTTGAAGCTCTAGCAGATTCGTTCAATTCAAATGACCTTCGATCTACTTTCAATTTTTGGCCTCATAAGCAGTGTTTTAATCGGTGTTTCACTGGGGCTTATCGGCGGTGGAGGTTCTATTCTAACGGTTCCTGTTCTGGCTTACCTTTTTCATGTTGACCCTGTTCTTGCCACGGCTTATTCCCTTTTCATTGTGGGTCTGAGCAGTTTGGTAGGCGCTTATCCTAAATACAAATCGGGCCTAATTGACCTCAAAACCGCTGCTGTATTTGGCATTCCTTCCATTATTGCTGTTTTCTTAACTCGAAAGGTATTGGTTCCGTCAATCCCGGCAACTCTTTTTGAAATTGCGGGTGTTTCAGTGACCAAGGCACTTGCTATGATGATTTTATTTGCAGTGCTCATGGTTGCTGCTTCAGTTTCAATGATTAGAAATCAGAAAAAAGAAGAGCAGGCAACGGAAGAATCGCGCGTATTCAATTACCCCGTGATTTTACTAGAGGGAAGTGTTGTTGGCGTATTGACGGGCTTGGTGGGTGCTGGCGGTGGTTTTTTGATCATTCCAGCTTTGGTGATGCTCAGTAAGCTACCTATGAAACAGGCGGTTGGCACAAGTTTATTGATCATCGGAGCTAAATCTTTAATCGGCTTTACAGGTGATGTGATGGTGAATGCTGATCACATGGATTGGACACTTTTGTCTGTGGTAACTGCATTAGCTGTTGTGGGTATTTTTGTCGGTAATCAACTCTCGAAAAAGATTGACGGTTCAGTCTTGAAGAAAGGTTTTGGCTGGTTTGTCTTGGCAATGGGTGTTTATATCATTGCCAAAGAATTGGCATTTCTAAGCGTTGTTTCAAATTGAGTAAAAGTTTAATTAAAATATGTTAATTAACTATTTATGAATTATTTAAATATAAAAATAATCCCCTTAATTATTTTAGGCATCTACTTGATCTTTACGCAAAAGTCACATTCCCAAACCAGTAATTTTCCTTTTGAAGTTGTTCTGAAAGCAGACTCCATTCCCGGCTTCGACGGCTTACATTCCTTTGCCTACGGGCAGCGCGAAGGTAAAGTGCTTTTGATTGGCGGACGGCCTGAGGGAATTCATGCGCGCCAACCATTCAATGCCTTTCCAGCAAGCCTGAATAATCAAATCTTACAAGTGTTGGATCTGCAGACCAACCAATATTGGTCTAGGTCTTTAGCTGAGTTATCTGTATCTCTGCAAGAGCAATTACAGAGCACCAATATGAACTTTTACCAAGATGGTAATTTCTTGATTTTGGCGGGAGGCTATGCCTATAGCGCAACGGCCAATGACCACATCACCTTTCCTTATCTCACCAGAATTGATTTGGATGGTGTTATCAACGCGGTCATCAATAATCAAGCACTGAGTACTTTTTTTGAACAGATTCAAGACGAGCGTTTTGCAGTAACAGGCGGCAATTTAGCGAAAATTGGTGCGCAGTATTATTTAGTGGGTGGGCATCGTTTTGATGGCCGCTACAACCCAATGAACAACCCGACATTCGTTCAAACATATGTCGATGGCCTCAAGAAGTTTGAGCTGAGTGCAGTTGGTCAGTTGCTCGCTGTGCAAAATTACCAGTTCATCACCGATCAAGTCAATTTGCATCGCAGAGATTACAATTTGTTGCCGCATATTTATCCAAATGGAGAATTCGGATACCTGCTGTCGTCAGGGGTTTTTCAACTCAATGCCGACTTGCCATTTTTGTATCCGGTCGAAATCAAAAGCAGTGGCCATACGCCGGTCAATGGTTTTAGTCAGTATTTATCCAATTACCACTCCAGTAAGTTCAGTTTGTATGACAGCGCTACGCAAACCATGCACCATCTTTTCTTTGGAGGCATAAGTCAGTATTATTACCAAAACGGCACACTCATTAATGATCCGAATGTGCCATTTGTCAAAACAATGAGCAGGTTGGCACAAGGATCCGATGGTAGTTATGGAGAATTTGTGTTGTCCAATGAAATGCCTGGTTTACTCGGGTCTGGAGCTGAATTAGTTGTCAATGAAAATGCACCTCATTATCTTAATGAAATCATCGATTTATCGGCAATTACCGCTGATTCAATCTTGGTTGGACACATCATTGGTGGCATCAAAAGTGGAAGCTTGAATCCGTTTACACAGAACAATACCAATGCTACTGATGCCAATGCGGTGATCTACGAAGTATGGCTCAAGCGCGCCCCAAATAATGGCCTTGAGGTACACGGGCCAGAAGGCACATTGAATGTGGAAGTATATCCGAATCCGAGTGCCAGCGATGTGAACTTGAATTTCAATTTCGACCAAAAACACAACATTGAACTTTTTGTACTCGATGCCAATGGCAAATTGGTGCATGAAGTCTATTTCGAAAAGGTCAAAAAGGCTAAAAAAGTTATCGATACCAAAGCGCTTGGCCTCAAGCCCGGGGCTTACACCTTGCAATTCATCATCGATGACCAGCAAACCCTGACCAAACAGATCAGTGTCTTGTGAAAGAATTTTGAATATTCAGGTTATAATTTCGAATTTTAGCCGTTATTTCGGGTTGAATCATGCAATTAAAGAAAACGCTCCTTATTTTCTTTCTTCTTTGGACACTTCGTTTGAGTGCGCAAGAGACTTGTGAATTCAAGCCCACCAATAAAAAAGGTGGACATTACCTTTTCTCTACTTTTTACCTCGATGACCTACAAACGCCCAGAGAAGGGGTGTGTCAGACGCTACACATGGGAAAAATCTATGAGCGCAGGGTTTTTGTGAAAGGGCGGATGGTTGAAGAAACCTGCAATACGCTGGAAGGCAAGCCGCGCGTGCAGAGCAAGTTTACCCTTTGGGACGGCGATTCGCTGCTCATCGATCAGAAGGTGTATTACGAAAACGGGCCGCTGCAAACACACAACCTCATTTATTTAGACGCTAGTGGCCGCCGTTGCATGAAATCCGTTGAATACGGCCTCACGGGTCACAAACGCTTTGAGCATACCTATGCCTGGATTCGCTACAACGAACTCAATGAGTCGGACAAAAGCATGCATCCGCCGCATACCGTTGATGACGATGGCTACACATACCTCATGGTGCCAATTGGTGAAGAAAAGATCTATGATTCATTTTCGGGTGCACTTACCCAAGTTCGGCACCATCAATTTATTGGCAATGGAAACCACGAAAATAGTTCCCTCAACGGTTCAAGTACTGAGTTCTATGAGAATGGAAAAGTAAAAGTGAAAGCCAACTACAAGGACGGAGCACTAAATGGTACTTACAAGAGTTTCCACATAAATGGTTCGAAACAAAGTGAGGGAACTTATGATAATGGCATTCAAGTGGGCTTGTGGAAGGGCTGGCATCCAAATGGCAAACCTTCCTATGAATATGTATTTGACCTCAACACCGCACACCCGTTTGAGCCCAACAAAAAAGAGTGGGCCGATAACGGTCAGCTCACGTTGGAGCAAGTACTTGATGTGAGCGGAACAGGCTATTTGCGCGAATGGACCCCTCAAGGGAACAAGACGCATGATGTCGATATTTATATGTTGGAACGCACTAGGGGCGTTGAAACCTGGTGGTATGACAACGGACAACTAAACTGGAAAAGAGATTACCGAAAAGGGCAGGACACCACCATGATTCAATTTTATGCAAATGGAGATCCACAACGTTTAGAAATTTATATGGAAAAGGGATCCGATACCTATCGTGAAAACCGCCGTTGGTATCCGAAATTGGTACCTGAAAGTGTTTTTGTTGCTCAAACCCGCAAAGATGGCTTTTTTAGCCAGTCACAAGAACAGTATTACCCCAATGGCCAACTCCAAAATACGGTCCTTTACAAAAACAAGGAATGCTACAAAGAATTTTATGCCTCAAACGGCATCAAAACACGCTCTCTACACACCATTGCTGATAGCTTGCATGGTCCTTATCAAGAATTGGATTCTACGGGTAAGCTATTGCTTGATTACAGATATACAGCAGGTCTTAGAGATGGCTGGTGTCGCGAATACGATGCAGATGGGAAGTTGATTTTTGAACGCTATTATGAAATGGGCATTCCTCAACCAAAATATCCATTTGTCAATAAAAGAAAAGACCTACCAAGTCTAAGCTTAGAAACCAAACAGGGCCTGGAGCGCCTCATCAAATCACAAAGACTTGATTCCCTGCAATTCTCAAAAAAAGAAATAGAAACCTTAGTTGAATTAGCCTATCAGTTTATTCCCGAACAATTTGAACCACTTCCGCAAATGGAATACAACCGCCTGCGCGACTTCAATCATATGCTGCGTATTCATTTGCGCCGTAAAGGCCCCATTGTTTGGATGGATTTAAGTGCTTATGCAACGAGTTCTCTCACACTTATTATCTATCCAGATATGGAAATTGAAATATTTAATCGTCGGTATACCAAAGAAGAATTGAATATGGAACAATTGCTCACTCCTAAACATTACATGTGGAACGACTGATTTGGAGCATCATTTTTATAAGTAGCATTTCTGTGCTGCATGCAGATCTGCTTCCTGTAGAACTCAAGTTGACATTGAAGCAAGTGCCTACGCTCTCTGATCAATTCACAGTGCTCGAATTAGAAATTGTCAACCAATCTGAATTGAACAATAGCATCTTGGTGCCAGGGCATCCGCAGCTTGGGATGGGTTTGTTTGAAGTATATGCCTATGAGCGTGCCCAAAACATGAAGTGGACGCTAGACACCACCTACAGCTTAGCGCTTCCCGACTCAGCTGCTGTAGACCATAAATACATGCAATTTTGGAGCCTCGGGCCGGGCGAGCGCTTCAAGCAGTTGTTTGTCATTAACGAGCCGCCTTCGTCTGGGAGGGCTTTCCAAATCAAATACCAACCGCATGTTTGTTCAGCTTATTTCAAGTACGCATTTCGCTGGCACGACGAAGAAGGATCACCTACTGATATCGCAATAGACGGCGATCAGCGCTTTGCTTACCAGGGCCCCATGTACAGCGATGTCTGTCAGATTTTTGCGCAGTCCAACACCTTTTTCGCCCTGGACCCCAAGAGTAAAAAGTATTACAATGCCAAATGGGGGAAAGTCAAAGGGCAGCTCAAGCGACATAAAAGTTATACAGAAGCTTGGCCTTTATTGAATGCGCAGCTATATAGTCAGGCGGTTTTATCTTCTTTGCCTACTTATTCCCATACCTACGTCATCCTCGAGACTAAAAACGGCATAGCTTACCTATCTCTAGGTTATCAAATAGGTAAAATCTACCCTTTTCGGAGTTTTTTGGCGAAAATCGCGCATCTTTGTGGTGCCAGACGCGTATTCTGGCGTACCTCTTCTGCGCAAAAAGTGAAGCTTAGAACCTTTAAATCGTATTCTTATCAAATCTCTTAATACCTACACATGAAATTTACTTTTACCCTCCTTTTTACATTTGGCTTATTTCAAATGTTTGCGCAAGAAAATCCGGCGAGCAAAGAAATCAATGAAGCGATCAGAGAAATGGATGCGGGCAATTTGACCCAAAGCCGCGTTATTTTAGAAGAAGTACTTCAAAAAGATTCTACCAATTACGATGCCTGGTATGAATATGCTTACAGCTATTACATGCAAAAAGACTACGCCAAAGCAGTGGAGATCATGCTCACGCAAACCAATCACCCACAAGCAACAGATCAGTTGTGGCAGATGATTGGCAACAGCCAAGACATCATGGGGAACTCTGAAGAAGCGCTGGCTACATATGCCAAGGGATTAGAGCGCTTCCCGCACAGTGGCAGGTTGTTTGTCGAGTCTGGGAATATCTTTTTGATCAAAGGCGAAACCGAAAAGGCGATTCCCTACTACGAAAAAGGAATACAAATGGACCCCGAATTTCCTTCCAATTATTATCGTTTGGCCCGCATTTATTGCAATTCACCCAACAATATTTGGGGATTGATTTACGGTGAGATCTTCATGAACCTGGAGCGCAATACCCAGCGCACCCGAGAAATGAGTGCTATTTTGTATGCAACTTACCAAAATGCTTTTCTATTTGGAAAAGACGGCGTCGGAACGAGTTTTGCTCAAGACATGGGCCCATTTACGAAGGCATTTGAATCTACTATGGCGAATGCTGCGGCGCAGTACCAGCTCAGTACTAAAAAACCAAGCGTCAATGTGGCTTCTTTAGTAGCGATCAGGAAGGCATTTATTGCAAGTTGGTTGCAAAGCGAGTACGCCAAACAGTTTCCGGTTCACCTTTTTGAGTTTTGGCAAAGTATAGACGACATGAATTTCTTTGAAGCATATAACTATTGGATTTTTAACCAAGCGCCAAACGACCAATTCGAGAAATGGCGCAAAGACAACGCCACTGACTTTGGATATTTTGTCAAGTGGTATAATCCCAACCCAATTGTCATTACAGAAGAGAATTATTTTTCGCGCAATAAATTGCTCAATTAAGTAGGTAAGGAACCCTTATGATTGTCGCTTCATTGGGCGTGTTTATCCTTAAAAAAGAAGTGGAAGGCCCAAAGGTAAGGCGGGTTCCATTTTGAATTGCTTCTCGCTCAGTTGAAAGTGCTTTTCCGAGTAAATCTATAGCTTGAATTTCAAGGATTGATGAACTGTATACATCAATTTGCCCAGGGTTGATCCATTTCCATTGCATAGAACCCAGCTCAGAGAATCCAGCACCTGGATTATTGACTTCTATCAGGACTGTATCGGTATCGCAAAGCCCTTCGGCAATTAGCATGACTTGATACGTGCTGAGGTTGTATTCAAAACCAATGATCGGACCTGTTTCTGTGGTCATGTCAGGGAAATACCAAGTAAAATTGGCATCTTGGTTGGCTGTTGCTGAAAAACTCAATAAACTCGCACCGGGGATACTTGAGTAACTCGCATTCGCCTGCAGTGTGCTATCGCTATGGATGAGTTTCCAAGTTAAAAGGCTATCCAAGACAATGGAACTGGCTATTTGCTGCATCAGCAGGACGTCGGCGAGGTCAATACCAGGGTTATACGTACTTCCCGTGCTCGGTTTGTGATAAAGCGACGAATAAAATACACAAGCGGCCAAATACGAGCCCGTTAAACTTGGGTGGGAGCCGTCTTGTTGGTATAAATTGATCACCGGGTAGTTATCCCGGACGTATTTCCAAGCGACGCCAACCGGAGAAACCGCTGCGTCGGCAGAATCGGCAATGCGCAAATAGGCGTCGCGCAGGCGTGCATTCATTTTGTCGAAGGTGTTGATAGAATCCCATTGTGGATCGCCGTTTTGACGGCCCCAGGTCATGAAATAATTGACCTGACTACAGGGTTGAATGGCTTTGGCGCTGTCTGCCAATTGCAGGGCATAAGGTAAAGTCTGGCTATTTACTTGCGCAAAAGGGAAGCTGGGTTCTTGGCTTTGGCCCTGTAAAATGATGTAGTCCCATTCTTGGGCGGCCATTTTTTGATAGTTGACAGGGTTATTCGCGTGCATTTGAAAAGTTTGGCCTCCTGGCGTGTTGCTGTCATAAATCAGGACATCACCGAGTGAGTTGCTGAGGTCCTGAACCATTTGAGGCAGGTTATTGACACCCATGTAGCTATTGCCGATGAAAAGCGCGCGCAAGGTGTCTTGTCCGAAAAGGAGCTGGTGGAAGGATAGCATAATTAAAAGCGCAAAAATTTTCATGGATCGATGATTTTTAAAGGATTGGACTGCAAACGAATGTCCTTGGAAGAACTTCCGATTTGTAAATGAAAAGTAGTGGGGTAAGTATCTGAGCCTGGCCCTGTTGGGATGCCTAACTTGGATAGCGGAATTTTGTAGGAAACGAAGCCCATTGTTTCGCCTTTTTTGAGCGCGACTTTTTTGGTGTCGATGAGGTATTGCACAGGCAAGGTTTCTTTGCTGTAGATGGGTTTGATGTAAAACTGAATGGCCTCAGCGCCATCGAATGGCCCTGTGTTTTGAACAAGGAAGGAAAATTCCAAGGTGTCCTTTACACTATGTAAGGAGAAAGTGTTTTGCTCTATTTTGAATTCACTGTATTCAAACTTGGTATAGCTGAGCCCGTAACCAAAAGGGTAGAGGGGTTCGCCGCTACCGTTGACGTAGTCGTCGCCGCGGCCAGTGGCTTCATGCCAATAACTCAAGGGAAGTTGGCCTTCGTGCTGCGGAATGGTAAAAGGAAGTTTCCCCGAAGGGTTTACTTTGCCACTCAAGATATTGGCGAGCGCCAGGCCGCCAGCTTCACCGCTGTACCAGTTGTAAAGAATAGCTGAGGCGTCGTCTTGCCATTCTTGCATGGTCACGGCGCTGCCCCCAACAATGACCACAACCACTGGTATACCACAGGCCTTGATTTCTTTGATGAGTGTGACTTGCGTTGGTGCCAAAGCTAAAGAAGAACGATCCTGAAATTCGCCTTCAGGGTAGTCTACAACAATGACTGCAACATCGCTGTCCAAAACCTTTTCTATCTCAAGATAAGTTTGGCTGTCTATACTACTCGGTTCCTCAACGAATAGTTTGATTCGCCCATTTCCTTGTGGTTCTCGGAATTCAATGCGCAGTTGATACTGTTGCCCTTCTTTGACGTCGATAGCTATTTTTCTTTCGTGAAATCCTTGTTTTTCCCATTGATCTATGCGGAGGGTGTCGTTGAGGTACAAACGAAAGCCATCGTTGCCAGCCAAACCGAGATCGAGCGTCGTATTTTGCTTGCCAATTAATTGGGCCTCCCAGCGCGCAGAAAAGAAACTGTTCCCGGTAGTGCTATCGGGTCCGTAGAGCGTCCAGTGGTGGTCAATTTGCTTTTCAGTTCTATTGCATACGGGTGTGCCTGACAGGGTAGGGTTGTTGAAATAACTAGCCTTGAATCCGTTGGAAATCTCAAACCAACTATTTTTTGTTTCGAGTACCACTTTGTGAGTACCCCAAGGATTTTCTGGCAAGGCAAAATAGCTTACATTTTTGAGCCCAAAAGCCCCTTCCAAACCATCTTTGATACTTACGTTTTGATAACCTTTACCGCTGTATCCACCGAGCTTGACAGTTGCTGCTGCTTCACCCAAGAGTAAAATTTTGCTGTCTTTGGCAAGTGGTAAAATAGCTTTCCCTTTTTCATTGGCTTCATTTTTCAATAGAACCATGGATTGTTCGGCACACTTTTGCGCAATGATGAAGCCGTCGTCTAAGAGTTTTGAAATTTCTTTTTCTTTGGGAAGCGCCAAGTAGGGTTGTTCAAAAAGCCCTAGCTCAAACTTCACGCGCAAGACGCGGGCCACTGCTGAATCGATGCGCGCCTCTGCTAATTCTTTTCCGAGTAAACTGGGTTCAAATAACTGAAAATGGGCGCAGTCTGTCTGGAAAATAACATCAAGGCCAGCGGCAAGGGCATCTTTGCCACTTTCGTTGTAGGTGCTAGCCGTGCGGTGTAAAACCAATGCGCCCCCCACTGCATTGGCGTCTGAAATGACAAATCCTTTGAAGCCCCAATCCTCTTTGAGAGTTTGTTGCAATAATTGACTAGAACTAGAAGCAGAAAAACCATTGATCGAGTTATAGGCGCTCATAACCGAGCGTGCTTTTCCTTCGTGAAAAGCGGCTAGAAAAGGTCGGTACTGGCTCATGTACAGCGCGCGCTCACTCAGGCCAATGGGGTAGGAGTCGCGGCCGCCAGCACCCACGTTGGCGATAAAATGCTTAGGTGTGCAGACGACACCTGCGCTTTCGAGCGGCCACACAAAGGCGACGCCCATTTGGCTGGCTAAGTAAGGGTCTTCGCCAAAGGTTTCTTCGGTGCGGCCCCAACGTACATCTGTGGCCAAGTTGAGCACAGGGCTCAAGA